>JACXTT010000522.1_pt1 | contig 65406 bp, 62 predicted proteins | sample 9270951 | NCBI WGS metagenome assembly JACXTT01 (sample SAMN15532306, study PRJNA645909) | rock metagenome | isolation source: weathered quartz diorite | place: Puerto Rico | collected 2017-06-21 | reverse complement strand
CCCTGAACTTCCTGGGTGCCTGGCGTGGGTGTGGCTTTGTGGCCGGCGCCGTGCACAGCGAGGAGGGTTACGAGGCGCTGCTGGCCCTGTTCGACAGCACCATCACCTTCCACGCCCAGTACCAGCAAAGCCGTGATGTCGCCGCCATGGTGGACCTGCTGGTGCTGGACCGCGACAACCCGCGCTCCCTGGCCGGGGTGGCCCACCCGCTGCGCAGCCGCCTGGCCCGGCTGGCCGGGCTGGCCACCGGGGCGCTGGGCCCGCTGTCCCTGCGCGTGCCCGACCCCGACCACTGGGATCTGGCCGCGCTGTGCGACACCCCGCCCGATGCCACCAGCCCGCCGGCCCTGCTGGACCTGCTGCACACCTTGGGCCAGGCCGCCTACGCGGTGTCGGACGACATCAGCACCACCTACTTCACCCATTCGGGCGAAACCAAGCAGAGCCTGGGCACCTGATGTTGTTGCAAGTCACCCACGAAACCCGTTACCACTACCAGCCGGCAGTGGAAACGGCCGAGCACATGGCCTACCTGCAGCCCCGCTCCCACGCGGGCCAGAACCTGCTGAGCCACAGCCTGGACATCCTGCCGCAACCGGCCCAGCAGCGCAGCATGCCCGATGTCTATGGCAACACACGTTGCTTCTTCTCGCTGCAGGTGCCGCACGAAGAACTGGTGGTGGTGTCGCGCAGCCTGGTGTCGACCCGCACGCAGGGCCTGCCCGCCAGTAGCTTGCCCTGGGAACAGCAGCGCGAAGCCTTGCGTTACCGCGCCGGCTCGCCCTTTGATGCGGCGGCCGAGTTTGCTTTTGCCTCCCCCTTTGTGCCGCGCCACGCCGAATTTGCGGCCTATGCACGCCCCAGCTTTGCCGCTGGCGCCAGTGTGCTGGACGTGGCGGTGGACCTGATGCAGCGCATCCACGCCGACTTCACCTACGCCAGCCAGAGCACCGAAGTCAACACGCCGGCCCTGGAGGCCCTGTCCATGCGCCGTGGCGTGTGCCAGGACTTTGCCCACATCATGCTGGCCTGTCTGCGCACGCAGGGCCTGCCGGCACGCTATGTCAGCGGCTACCTGCTGACCGAACCACCACCCGGTGCCCCCAAGCTGGTGGGCAGCGATGCCTCGCACGCCTGGGTCAGCGTCTATGTGGCCGACCTGCCCGCCGGTAGCCGCTGGTGCGATTTCGACCCCACCAACAACCGCTGGGGCTGGCACGCGCCGGGCGCGGACTATGTCACCGTGGCCACGGGCCGGGACTTTGGCGACGTCTCGCCCCTGCGCGGTGTGATCCACGGCGGCGCCAGCCACACGCTGCGCGTCGGCGTCACCGTACACGCCATCGGCGACAATGGCGGGGAGCCTGTGCCGTCGTCGCAAATTGCTACAAATTAGATAGCTGCACGCACATAGTCCACAAGGGCTGCAGGCCTTTTTTATACCCAAACCACTGCCAAGGAAGCACCATGAGCGTTTACGACACCCTCGCCCAACTCCAGATCACCTTGCCCCCGGTGGCCGCGCCTGCGGCAGCCTACGTGCCGTTTGTGCAAACCGGCAAGCTGGTCTTCCTGAGCGGGCACATCGCCAAGAAAGACGGCAAGCCCTGGGTCGGCCAGTTGGGCAAGAACACCACGACAGAAGAAGGCCGGGCCGCCGCACGCGCCATTGCCGTCGACCTGCTGGGCACCCTGCACGCTGCCGTGGGCGACCTCAACCGCGTCACACGCATCGTCAAGCTGATGTCGCTGGTCAATTCCACCGGCGACTTCACCGAGCAGCACCTAGTGACCAACGGCGCCAGCGAACTGATAGGCCAGGTGTTTGGCGCCAAGGGCGCACACGCACGCAGCGCCTTTGGCGTGGCGCAGATCCCCATGGGCGCCTGTGTCGAAATCGAGATGATTGCCGAGGTGGAATAAAAAAGGCGCCACTGGCGCCTTTTTTACGAAAGGTGCTGGCCTTCAGCCGCGCGGCAAAGCCAGCAATCCGGAACCACCGCCGGTGCCGGACACCTTGAACACCGCCACCGCCTGCTTCATGCGGTCGGCCTGCTCGCGCAGACTTTCCGCCGCGGCCGCGCTCTCTTCTACCAGCGCTGCGTTTTGCTGCGTCATCTGGTCCAGGTTGCCAATGGCCTCATTGACACCGGCAATGCCCGAACTCTGCTCACTGGCTGCAGCGGTGATTTCAGAAATCACATCGGCCACCCGGCGTACCGACTGCACAATCTCGCCCATGGTGGTGCCGGCGTCGGTCACCAGCTTGGTGCCTGACTCCACCTTGCTGACCGATGTACCAATCAGGCCCTTGATCTCCTTGGCCGCCTCAGCACTGCGCTGCGCCAGGCTGCGTACTTCGCTGGCCACCACGGCAAAGCCGCGGCCCTGCTCGCCCGCACGGGCAGCCTCCACAGCGGCGTTGAGCGCCAGGATGTTGGTCTGAAAGGCAATGCCGTCGATCACACCAATGATGTCGGAAATCTTCTTGCTGCTGGCGTCGATTTCCTGCATGGTCTGCACCACCTGCGTGACCACGGCACCACCGCGCTCTGCCACGGTAGAGGCACTGGCGGCCAGTGAACTGGCCTGGCGTGCGTTGTCGGCGCTGTGCTGCACGGTGCCAGTCAGCGCATCCATGCTGCTGGCAGTGGACTGCAGGTTGCTGGAGGTCTGCTCGGTACGTTGGGCCAGGTCGTTGTTGCCGGTGGCAATTTCAGCGCTGGCAACGGCAATGTTGTCAGTGCTCTGGCGTACCACAGAGACCATGCGGCTCAAGGATTCATTCATGGCCGCCAGCGAACGCAACAGCATGCCAAACTCGTCTTCCCGATCGGTCGTGATGCTGGAACTCAAATCACCCTCCGCAATGCGGGCTGCCAGCTCGTTGGCCTGGGCCAGGGGCGCACGAATGGAGCCCACCAACCAGATCGTGCCCATGAAGATCAAGCCCGCGATCACGGCCAGCCCAATCAGGATGCCCATGGTGTTGGCCTGGCGCCGCGCCTCGGTCTCATTCTGGATATCGATCACGCGCTGCTGCTGCATTTTTACCATCTCCTTCTGCGACGCCAGGTAGCTGTTCATCGCAGGCATGTAGGCACTGCCCATCATCTGCATCGCCTCATCGCCCTTGCCATCGGTTTTCATTTGGCGAATCTTGTCGCGGGTATCCAGCACAGCCTTGCGCAGGCCGGCAATCTTTTGCAACTGGGCCTTGTCCGCATCTGTCAACGGCATGGCGTCCATTTTCTTTTGCAGCTCGGTAATCTGGTTGCTGGTGGAGGTGACCAGGTCCTTGAAGGCCGCCGTGACAGCCGGTTCACCGCTCAGAATGATGGCCTGGTTGCGTGCGGCATTGGTCTCCGTCAAGCCATTCCACTCGGTAGTGACCTGTACCAACTCAGCCGACACGCCCACCGCCTCACGCCCTTCCGCCAGAATGCGCGCGCTGCGCACCAGGCCCACCGCCGCCACGGAAACGATACAGACAATCACCAGCACGATGAAGAGCCACAGCTTGGTGGCGATATGCATGCGGTTGAGCATGATGTGTCTCCTTTTTTATTTTGCGGAATGTCGCTTTTTAGCTTGGGCCAAAAGCTTTCCGATGATAGTCCACACGCCCTCCTAATGGGAGACGATTTGGATGCGCTGGTCCGTCACGGCCCGCAATTGCGCCGGGGTCACTCGGTGAGGGGCCAGTTCGGCCAGCGGCAGCAACACAAAGGCGCGCTCCCCCATGCGCGGATGGGGCACCACCAGATGCGGGCTGTCGATGCGCGCGTCGCCGTACAGCAGCAGATCCAGGTCCAGCGTGCGCGGCGCGTTGCGGTAGGGACGCTCGCGCCCGGCCTGCAACTCCAGTGCCTGCAAATGCGCCAGCAGGTCCGGTGCTGTGAGCCCAGTCTGCAACTGCGCCACGGCGTTGAGGTAGTCCGGCCCTGTGGCGTCCACCGGCGCACTGGCGTATATGGAAGATTGGTGCGTGAGGGTACTGCCCGGCAAGGCAGCCAGGGCCTCCAAGGCCCACCGCAGCGTTGCCAGCGAGTCACCCAGATTGGAACCCAGGCCTACATAGGCCACCACCGGCTCGCGCATGGGATTTCAGGCGTCCGTGCCGCCTTCGCCACCAGCGCCACTCGCACCACCCTCTTGTCCGCCCTTCGCGGCGCCAGAACGGCGGCGACGGCGGCGCTTGCGCGGCGCATCCGGACCGCCGTCACCGGAGGCCGCTGCATCAGCCGGAACTGCGGAGCTTGTGGGCGTTGCACCGGTGGCATCATCACGCGCAGGCGCGCGGTGCACCCGGGGTGCCGCACGCTGGCGCTGCTGTTGCTCGGCCCGGACCTGGTCGACCAAATCCTGGCGCAGGTTGTCGTCGGCCATGCTGAATTCCTGCCACCAGTCGGCCAGCAGTTCGTCCACCTCGCCAGCGTCGGCGCGCAGGCGCATGAAGTCAAAGGCAGCACGGAAACGCGGCTGCTCGACCAACCCGAACGGCGTGCTGCCCACCCGTTTTTCGAAACGCGGCTGCATCAGCCAGATCTCGCGCATGTCACCGGCCAGCTTGCCGCGGCCCGAGACATCGCCGATGCGGGCGTTGAATACGTCGTCAATCGCGTCCTGCAGCGCCGGGTGGCTGTGCTGGCGCTGCGCGATGCGGCGGGCCCAACCCTCGCGCACATCGGCCCACAGCACGCAGGCCAGCAGGAAGCTGGGCGCCACCGGCTTGCCCTCGCCCACGCGGCGGTCGGTGTCCTTGAGGGCGGCGCTGACAAAGGTCTGCCCGGCACGCTCCACCACCACATCGAGCAGCGGGTAAATGCCGCGCTCCATGCCCAATAGTTTGAGCTGCTCGATGGAGGCCAGCGCGTGACCGGTCTGCAGCAGCTTGAGCATTTCGTCGAACAGGCGGCTTTGCGGCACGTCGTTCAGGAGCGACTGGCTCTTCTGCAACGGCGCGGCGGTCTTGGCTTCGAGCTTGAAGCCCAGCGGGCTGAGCTTGGCCGCAAAGCGGATGGCGCGGATGATGCGCACCGGGTCTTCGCGGTAGCGCGTGGCGGGGTCGCCGATCATGCGCAGCAGGCGGCTCTTGGCGTCTTTCAGACCATTGTGGTAGTCGACTACGATCTGCGTCTCGGGGTCGTAGTACATGGCGTTGATAGTGAAGTCGCGGCGCACCGCGTCTTCTTCCTGCGGACCCCAGACGTTATCGCGCAGCACCCGGCCGGTGGAATCCACCGCATGCTGCATGCCGGCGAGTTCGCTCTTGCTGGTGCGCTCGTTGCCAGCCACCTGTTCGGCGGCGGCGTTGTCCAAATAGGCGCGGAAGGTAGAGACTTCGATCACCTCATGTTCGCGGCCGCGGCCATAGACCACGTGCACGATGCGAAAGCGCCGTCCGATGATGAAGGCGCGGCGGAACAAGCCCTTGACCTGCTCGGGCGTGGCGTTGGTGGCCACGTCAAAATCCTTGGGACGCAGGCCCAGCAACAGGTCGCGCACGGCGCCACCCACGATGTAGGCCTCAAAACCGGCCTGCTGCAGGGTGCGCACGACGGCGCTGGCGCGCTCGTCCACCAGGCTGGGGTCAATGCCGTGGGTGCTGGCCGGCACTTCCACACGCTTGCCAAACTTCGGCTTCTTGGCACTGGCGGCGCTGGCGGGCTTGCCCAGCAGTTTGTCTATGAATTTCTTGATCAAGGGAGAGGTCCTAGGGGAATCGGGGCGCGAATCGGGCGGATTCAGGCGAAAAGGTCAAGTATGCGCCATCCCCGCTCTTGCGCCAGGGCGCGCAGGGTGGCATCGGGGTTGGTGGCAACCGGGGTATCGGCCCGCTCCAGCAGGGGCAAGTCGTTCATGGAGTCCGAATAAAAGGTGGTGTGCACGCTGCCCCAGTCCAGGTCGTGCGCTGCCAGCCATTGTTCCATGCGCGCCACCTTGCCTTCGCGGAAGGACGGCGTGCCGCGGATTTCGCCGGTGTACCAGCCGGTGCCGCCCGGCGCCTCGTCGCGCTCCAGCTCCACTGCGATCAGTTCTTCCACACCAAAGGCCTGGGCAATCGGGCGTGTGACGAACTCGTTGGTGGCAGTGACGATGAGCACCGGCTCGCCTGCGCGCTGATGCGCACGGACCAGCTCCAGGGCCTCACTCTTAATGCCTTTTTGCACTACAGACCCCATGAAATCTGCGTGAGCAGCTATGGAATTAGTAGCGCCCTGGCGCACGATGGCGGCCGTCGCAAAGCGCACGTAGGCGTGCACATCAAGGGTTCCGGCCTTGTAGTGGGCATAGAACTCATCATTCTGGCGTTTGAAGTCCTCTGCATCGGTCCAACCCCGGGCAGTGGTGAATTCGCCCCAGGCGTAGTCCGAGTCGAAAGGGATCAGGGTGTTGTCCAGGTCGAACAACGCGATTCTTTGCTTCATTGGTTTTCCAGCATGGATTTGATCAGCGGGATGGTGATGGCGCGCTGGGTTTGCAAAGCGTAGCCGTCCATCAGTTCGAGCAGCTCCATCAGGCTGCCGAGGTCGCGGGAAAAGCGCGTGAGCATGAAGTCCATCACCTCGTCGCTCAAAAATACGCCGCGCGCGTCCGCCGCCTGGCGCAGCACGGCGCGGCGCTCGGGCTCGCTCAAAAGCAGCAGGCCGAACACATGGCCCCAGCCCAGGCGCGTGCGCAGGTCGTCGCGCAGCTTGAGCTCCACCGGCGGCAGTTCGCCAGCCGCCAGCACCGGGCGCTGGTGCGTCTGGGCGTTGACGAACCAGTTGAAGGCGGTGTGCTGTTGCGCTGCGGTGTACAGGTGCACGTCGTCCAGCAGCACGGCCGACCAGCCTTCACTGAACTCGGGCGCCTCATGGACGCTGGCGTCCAGCCAGCCGACGCGGGCCCCCTGCTCACGCAGGGCTTCGCGGGCGGCTTTGAGCAGATGGCTTTTGCCGCTGCCACCCGGCCCCCAGAAATAGGTTGGCACCGGCGAGCGCGTCTGCGCCCCCGACTTGGCGCCTATCCACAACTCCAGGTGCCGCAGCGCCGCCGCATTGGGGCCGGCGCAAAAATTAGCCACCGTGGGACCGGTGGACAAGCCTATGTCCAGTGCAATCTGCTTCATGCTAGCCCTGGTACAAGCGGCTGCCCAGGTAACGGATCCGCAGGCGGCGTATGGCCACCAGCAGCACCGCACTGGCCGGCAGTGCGATCAGCACACCGACAAAGCCCAGCACCTGGCCAAAGGCCAACAGCGCAAAGATTACCGCCAGCGGGTGCAAGCCAATACGCTCGCCAACCAGGCGCGGCGTCAGAAAAAAGCCTTCCAACACCTGGCCCGCGCCATACACCACGGCCACCATGGCCAGCGGATAGGCAACCCCCGAATGGGCCGAAAACTCCAGCAGACCGGCAAAAGTGGCCAGCACCAGCCCCACGCCAAAACCCACGTAGGGCACAAACACCGCCAACCCTGTGAACACACCGATGGGCAGCGCCAGATCCAGCCCGAACAGCGCCAGGCCCCCGCTGTAGAACACGGCCAGCACCAGCATCACCAACAATTGCCCGCGCAGGTACTGGCCCAGCACGGCATCGGCTTCCTGCAGAAAGCCATCGCAAACACTGTGCAGGCGCGGCGGCACCAGTGCGCGCAGCATGGCCATGAAGCGCTCCCAGTCCATCAGCAGGTAGAACAGCACCACCGGAATCATCACCGCGTTGCCGATCAAGGCCAAGGCCACGCTGCCGCCGAGCTTGAGCGAGGTCAGGGCCGAGCCCGCCAGGTCTTCCAGGTTGGCACTGAGGTACTTGGTGACAAAGGCCTTGATACTGGCTACGTCCAGCGAAAAATGGATGCCCCATTGCGCCAGCCACGGCTTGAGGCTGGCATTGACACTCTCCAGCAACACCGGAAACTGGTCGCGCAGCAACGGCATTTCTTTCACCAGAATCGGCACGATCAACAGCAGCACGCCCAGAAGGGCGACCAGGAACAGCAATTCCACCACCAGCACAGCCAGCAGACGCGGCAAGCGCCCACGCCCCAGGCGCACCAGCCGGTCCACAGCCGGCGTCAGTGCATAGGCCAAGACCGACGCCACCACGAACGGCGCCAGCACCGGTGCCAGCAGCCACAACAAGGCAGCCAGCAACAGCGCAATCAAAGCCCAGGCGAGGAAACTTTTTTGGGGGGGAGTGAATTGCATACCGAAAAGGACAGGGGCGAACCCTTAAAATCTGGGCAAATTCTATCGGGGTCTGCCTTCGCTGCCGCCCCCAAGCCACTTCCCATGACCCAATCTGCTGCTTCCACTCCCCTTTCCTACAAAGACGCCGGTGTTGACATCGACGCTGGCGACGCCCTGGTGGAGCGCATCAAGCCGCTGGCCAAGAAGACCATGCGTGAAGGCGTGCTGGCCGGCATCGGCGGTTTTGGCGCGCTGTTTGAGGTGCCCAAGCGCTACAAGGAGCCGGTGCTGGTGAGTGGCACCGACGGCGTGGGCACCAAGCTCAAGCTGGCGTTTGAGTGGAACATGCACGATACCGTGGGCATCGACCTGGTGGCCATGAGCGTCAACGACGTGCTGGTGCAGGGTGCCGAGCCCTTGTTCTTCCTGGACTACTTTGCCTGCGGCAAGCTCGATGTGGACACGGCTGCCGCCGTGGTCGGCGGCATTGCCAAGGGCTGCGAGCTGTCGGGTTGCGCGCTGATTGGCGGCGAAACGGCCGAGATGCCCGGCATGTACCCCGCCGGCGAATACGACCTGGCTGGCTTTGCCGTCGGCGCGGTCGAAAAATCCAAAATCCTGACCGGCGCCAATGTGAAACCCGGCGACGTGGTGCTGGGTCTGGCCTCCAGCGGCGTGCACTCCAACGGCTTCTCGCTGGTGCGCAAGTGCATTGACCGCGCTGGCAGTAACGCCCCGGCCACGCTGGACGGAAAGCCCTTCAAGCAAGCGCTGATGGAGCCCACCCGCCTGTACGTCAAGAACGTGCTGGCCGCGCTGGCGGCGCACCCGATCAAAGCCCTCGCCCACATCACCGGTGGTGGCCTGCTGGAAAACATTCCCCGGGTCTTGCCCGAGGGCATGGCTGCCCACCTGAAAAAAGGCAGTTGGCCCCAGACCGAACTCTTTGCCTGGCTGCAAAAGACCGCCGGCATCGACGACATCGAGATGAACCGCACCTTCAACAACGGCATCGGCATGGTCGTTGTGGTCGATGCCGCGGCTGCCTCCGCCACTGCCGCCACGCTGCGCGCCAGCGGTGAGCAGGTCTACACCATCGGCAGCATTGCGCCCCAGGGCAACGGCGCCTCCGTCGTCGTCGCCTAACCGGGATTCAGGCGCCCATGCCTGAGCCCACCCCGCCCCCCCGCATGCCGGCTGGCATCTGGATGCTGGGCTTTGTCAGCCTGCTGATGGATGTCTCGTCCGAGTTGATCCACAGCCTGTTGCCGGTGTTTCTGGTGACCAGCCTGGGGGCCAGCATGCTGACGGTGGGCCTGCTGGAAGGCGCTGCCGAGGCAACCGCCCTGATCGTCAAAGTGTTCTCCGGCACGCTCAGCGACTGGTGGGGTCGTCGCAAACCCCTGGCGGTGCTGGGCTACGGCCTGGGGGCCCTCAGCAAACCTCTGTTCGCACTGGCAACATCCCTGGAACCCATCATCGTGGCCCGCCTGCTGGACCGCGTGGGCAAAGGCATACGCGGCGCCCCACGCGACGCCCTGGTGGCAGACATCGCCCCGCCGCAATTGCGCGGTGCGGCCTTTGGCCTGCGCCAGTCGCTGGACACGGTGGGGGCTTTCCTCGGCCCCCTGCTGGCCATGGGCCTGATGCTGCTGTGGGCCAATGATTTTCGCGCCGTGTTCTGGGTGGCCGTCGTTCCCGCGGTGCTGTGCGTGGCCCTGCTGGTACTAGGGGTGCAGGAACCGGAGCGCCCGGCCGGTGCCCCCCGCACCAACCCCATTCAGCGCGATAACCTGCGCCGGCTGGGCCCCGCCTACTGGTGGGTGGCAGGCATGGGCGCGGTCTTCACGCTGGCGCGCTTTTCCGAAGCCTTTCTCGTTCTGCGCGCCCAGCAGGGCGGCCTGCCCCTGGCCTGGGTACCGTTGGTGCTCATAGCGATGAACCTGATCTACGCCCTGGGCGCCTACCCCCTGGGCAAACTGGCCGACCGGGTCGCCCACCACACGCTGCTAGCCTGGGGCTTGCTGCTGCTGATAGGCGCCGACGTATTGCTGGCCTGGAGCAACCAGGGCCCCGTTGTCTGGGGCGGCATTCTGCTTTGGGGCCTGCACATGGCCATGACCCAGGGCCTGCTGGCCACCATGGTGGCCGACACCGCACCGGCCGACCTGCGCGGTACGGCGTTTGGCCTGTTCAATCTACTGAGCGGCCTGGCCCTGCTGGTAGCCAGTGCCGTGGCCGGCCTGCTGTGGGACCATTTTGGCGCGCCGGCGCCATTTGTGGCCGGCGCAGCATTGGCAGTCCTGACGCTGGTTTTGCTGCGCTGCAAACCGATGGCGGCACCCGTTGCGTCCCTAGACTGCTAGTAAATTTATAGCTGCCCACGCACGTATTGACTGGACTTTGGGCCTTTTTTGCTCCAAACTTTGCCTTCTGTGAGCTACCCGGAGCAAGCATGCCAGTCATTGCAGTGATCAATCGCAAGGGGGGAAGTGGCAAAAGCACGCTGGCCACGCACCTGGCCGCGTGGATGGCGCGCCAGGGCCTGGCCGTGATGCTGGGTGACGTGGACCGCCAGCAATCCACCCGCACCTGGCTCAAGCGGCGCAATGCCGCGCTGCCCGCCATCGTGCCCTGGGCCATTGACCAGAAGAACGTGCTCAAGGTGCCCGCAGGCGTGACCCATGTGGTGCTGGACACCCCGGGCGGCATGCGCGGCTTCGAGCTGGCCAAGGTGGTGATGTCAGCCGACGTGGTGCTCATGCCGGTATGCCATTCCATGTTTGACCGCGAATCTGCTGCGGCCTGCCACGCCGAGCTGCTGGCCCTGCCGCGGGTGGCTTCGGGGCGCTGCCAGCTGGGCATTGTGGGCATGCGCATCGACGCCCGCACCCGGGCCGTCGAGGTGCTGCAGGAATGGGCCCGGGCACTGGGCGTGCCCTTTCTGGGCGCTTTGCGGGAGACCCAGCTTTATGTGAAAAGCCTGGACCACGGGCTCACCATCTTCGACCTGTCCGCCCAAGCCCAGCGGGCCGACCTGCAGCAGTGGGAACCGATTCTGGAGTGGCTCAGCCCCCTGGCCAAGGTGCCCCATGCCAGCAAAAACCTGACGCCCCAACCGGCCCCCACCGAACTACCGCCCGAGCCGGTGCCGCGCCTGCACAGTGCGCGTGCTGCCAGCCTGATGCCCGCCCAGGAAGGCCTGGTGCAGGGAAATCTGTACGCCTTTGCCCGCCCCGGGGCACTGTCCAGTGCGGAAACCCAGGAGACCACGCCGCCCACGCCGGGGCCGAACCGTCCGGGTGTGCCGCAGTTTTTGCTGCGGCACTGACAAACCCTAGCCCTTTTGCCGGCGCAGGGCGTCCACGCGGTCGGCGATGGCGTCCACATCCACCAGATTGTCGGCGTGCACCAGGTAGCACTCCAGGTCTGCCAGGGCCTCGCCCGCATGCCCCAGTTCGGCATGCACCAAGCCGCGGTCGCGGTATTCGGACCAGGATTCGGGTAACAGCACCACCAAGCGCTCCTGCACCGCCAGTAGACGCTGCCAGTCGCTCTGAGCGCGGTAGATTTCCTTGAGGTTGCGCAGCATGCGCGCAATGATGTCGCGCGGTGTCGCCGTTTGCAGGTACAGCCCCAGCGGCGCCTCGAACTCGTCCACCAGACCGCTACGGCGGCGGTAGGGCTCCAGCATTTCGGACAACTCTTCGCGACCCAGTGACCGGCCGGTCATCGGGTCGATCACCGCCTGGCCCAGCGGCAGATTGACCTTGACCATGAAATGCCCCGGAAAGCCGATTCCGCGCACCGAGATGCCCAACCCGTGCGCCAGTTCCATCCACAGCAGCGACAGGGAGATCGGGATGCCGCGGCGTGTGCGCAGCAGCACGTGGATGAAGCTGTTGTCGGCGTCGTAGTAGTCGTTCAGGTTGCCACCGAAGCCCAGGTCCTTGAAAAAGAACTGGTTGAGCACCCGCAACTTTTGCAGCGGCCCCGCATCGGCGGCGAGTCGTCGACGTACACGTGCCAGCAACTGGTCCACCTCGGCCAGCACGGTTTGCACATCCACCTCGGGGTATTCGTCCTGCGCCAGACAGATGGCCGCTTCAAACAGCGCAAAGTCCGCATCACTGTCCACCAGGGACGCAAAATAGTCCAGCGGTGTGGGCACATCGAACGACAGCTGCATCACAGACCTCGCTCAGGTTTCAACGTCGCAGAAACTGCCGCGGGTTCAACCCCGCAGCCCATATGGCCACCAGGTACACACCTGCCCCACCCAGCAGCACGGCCGCCAGCAGGCCCATGCGCTTGAGGCTCTCGGCGCGCAACTCAATCCAGGCAAACGCCTGGGCCGCCCACAGCAGGTATATCACCAACAGTGCACTTCCCGCCAGTACCTGCAGGAAAAACACGCCCCAGCCGGGCCGGGGTCTGTAGCTTTTGCGCTGCAGCAGTCCGACCAGCAGCCAGCTCGCATTGACCATGGCGCCCAGCCCAATGGACAGGGTCAGGGCCGCATGCTGGAAATACGGCACCAGCAGGTAGTTCAGTATCTGCGTGATGACCAGCACGGCCATGGCAATGCGTACCGGGGTGCGCGTGTCCTGATTGGCAAAGTAGCCCGGTGCCAACACCTTGATCGCCACAATGCCGACCAGCCCCACGCCCCAGCCCATCAGCGCAGTGGTGGTCTGCTGCACATCAAAGGCGCTGAAGGCACCGTAGTGGTACAGCGTGGCCACCAGCGGCTTGGAAAACGTCAGCAGCGCCACGGCGCTGGGTACGGACAGCACCACTACCAGGCGCAGCCCCCAGTCCAGCATGTCGGAATACTGCACGGTGTCGCTCTTCGCGCGGGCCGCCGCCAACCGGGGCATCAGCACCACCCCCAATGCAACGCCCAGCATGGCGGTGGGAAACTCCATCAGGCGGTCGGAATAGGTAATCCAGCTCACGCTGCCCGGGGCCAGGTGCGAGGCGATCTGGGTATTGATCAGCATGGACAGCTGGGCCACGCCCACGCCCAATAGCGCGGGCAGCATCAGGTGCACCACTTTTTTGGTCGCGGGGTCGGCCCAGGCCAAGCGCACTTGCTTCCACTGCAGACTGATACGCGGCAGCAGGCCCAGGCGCTTGAGCGCCGGAATCTGGGCGCCCAGTTGCAGAACACCGCCGCCCAGCACGCCCGCCGACATGGCAAAAATGGGCGTCACCCCCTGACGGGCCAGCCACGGCGCCCCCAGCCAGGCAGCCAGGATCATGGACACGTTGAGCAGCACCGGCGTGGCGGCCGGCACGGCAAACTGTCTCCAGGTGTTGAGAATGCCGGCCGACAAAGCCACCAGCGACATGAAGGCAATGTAGGGAAACATCCAGCGCGTCATGGACGTCGCTGCGGCAAAGCCCTGGGGGTTTTGCTGCAGCCCGCTGGCCATGGCCCAGACCAGGGCCGGCGCCAGCAGCACCCCTACCACACTTGCCAGTACCAGCACCCAGGTCAGCACCGTAGCCACATGGTTAATAACCTGGCGGGTGGCCTCCTCACCATGCTGTTCCTTGCTGGCCGCCAGGGCCGGGATGAACGCCTGGCTGAAGGCCCCCTCGGCAAAAAACCGGCGGAACAGGTTGGGAATGCGAAACGCCACGTTGAAGGCGTCGGTCATGGCGCTGGCACCAAAGGTGGCTGCAACAAGCAGTTCACGCACCAGGCCGGTAATGCGGGAGACCAGGGTCCACAGGGAGACGGTAGAAGCGGATTTAAGAAGACTCACGGGGGGAGTGTAGCCGTGCATGTTGCCCCCACGCTCCACCGCTTCGCGGGTCGCTGCCCCCCAAGGGGGCTAATTTTCCTTGGGACGGCCCGGCGGAAAATTGCTATTGCGCGCTGGCTATCGCTGATTTGCTCGTCTGTCGCCCAAATGGTACAATTGTGGGCTTTGCTTGCATCATCCTCAGACACAAGGAATATTTACTATGGCATCTGGAAAACCCAAGAAAAAGAACCCGCGCCTGGCGTCGGGCCGTAAACGCGTCCGCCAGGACATCAAGATCAATGCAGCAAACACTTCCCTGCGTTCCAAGTACCGCACTGCGGTGAAGAACGTCGAGAAGGCAGTTCTGGCCGGTGACAAGACCAAGGCCGCTGAGCTGTTTGCGAAGATGCAAGCAGTCGTCGACACCGTCGCCGACAAGGGCATCTTCCACAAGAACAAGGCCGCTCGCGACAAGAGCCGTCTGGCATCCAAGGTGAAGACCTTGGCTCTCGCCGCCTAATTTTTAGGCAATCTCACGGACCCTCCGGGGTCTGCCGTTTGTAACGGGTGCGCTGTCAGCAAAGCAAAAAAGCCGTTCTTTGAACGGCTTTTTTGTTGCCCGCTCACTTTGCAGGATCAGGCGCTGGCATCGAGGAGGGTTCCCGCCATTTTGTCGCTGGTCTTGAAGACCTGCAGGTTGATCAGGTAGGCATTCTTGGCCTGCAATTCGTTGACCATGTCGGCCTCCAGTGCGGCGCCTTCGATTTCCGCCTTGCTCAGGCTGGTGGTGACACCGCCGCCGGTTTGCTCCTGCTGCTGTACCTGCTGTCGCTTGAAGCCCTGGGTGTTGGCGTTGGCCACGTTATGGGCCGCAGAGTCGAGTTGCAGCTGCGCCGCATTCAGACCGGAGAGTGCGATGGAGTTCAGGCTGTTCATATCTCCTCCTGCTTGGGAAATGGGTTCCATTGAAGCACAAAGCTGCGCGCAGCGGAATCCCGCAGCGCCATCAGGGCCATGGGGCTCAGGCGGCGCGCTGCGGCGGTTCGGGCCGGGTCTCGCTGACCTGCAGCTCGTTGTCGCGGGCGAAATTCAGGCAAAAGTCCCAGGCCATGACATCGTAATCGCGCAAATCGCGGTGGATGATCACACACTTCACAGCCCCCACCGAGGTCGGCACGCACCACGGGGAATAACCCAAATGGCTGCCCGGCTGCGGCCCGCCGGGGCGGAACTGACTCATCACCCCGGCCAGACGCTCGGCCCAGTCACTGGGCCTGAAAGTCTTGCCTTGCCGGGTAACACCCAGGATGTAGAGTTCTTTGGAAGTGGTGGAAACCATCGGGTGAAGTTGGATTGCGGTGCCGTATGTACAGCTGCCAGTGTGCTGCTGCACCGCCCGGGAATTCTAACCGCCCAGGCTGTCAAGCCGATGACAGGCAGCAGCTACTCGCCACGCATCACTGTGATGCAAATTGCTCACCCAAGATCCCCAGACGATGCGCCTAAAATCAGGCTTCAACGGCCCAACCTGCCTTTGTTCATGTTGGGCCGCCTTGTTTTTTGAGCCAACCCCGGAGCTTTGCCATGACTGCCGCCACACCATCCGCCGCACCGTCTTCACCCCACGTGATGAACACCTACGGCCGCCTTCCCGTTGCCCTGTCGCACGGCCAAGGTTGCCGCGTGTGGGATACCCATGGCCGCGAATACCTGGACGCACTGGGCGGTATTGCCGTCAATACGCTGGGGCACAACCACCCCAAGCTGGTGCCGGCCTTGCAACACCAGCTCACCCAACTGATCCATACCTCCAATTACTACCACGTGCCACACCAGGAAACCCTGGCCCGCCTGCTGGTGGAACGCTCGGGGCTGAGCAATGTGTTCTTCTGCTCCACCGGTCTGGAGGCCAACGAGGCCGCGCTGAAACTGGCACGCAAGTTCGGCCATGACAAGGGAATCGAGCGTCCCGAGATCGTGGTCTATGAAAAGGCCTTCCATGGCCGCTCCATCGCCACACTCAGCGCTACCGGCAATCCCAAGGTGCAAGCCGGCTTTGGCCCGCTGGTGGAGGGTTTCATCCGCGTGCCCATCAACAACATCGCGGCACTCAAGGCCGCAACCGAAGGCAACCCGAATGTGGTCGCCGTATTCTTTGAGGCCATCCAGGGCGAAGGCGGCGTCCACCCCATGCACATGGACTACCTGCGCGAAGTACGCGCCTTGTGCGACCAGCGCGACTGGCTCATGATGATCGACGAGGTGCAGTGCGGCATGGGCCGCACCGGCAAATGGTTTGCACACCAGTGGGCTGGCATTAAGCCGGACGTGATGCCGCTGGCCAAGGGCCTGGGCTCGGGCGTGCCGGTGGGCGCGGTGGTGGCGGGACCCAAGGCTGCCAACATCTTTGCACCCGGCAACCACGGCTCCACTTTCGGCGGCAGCCCGCTGGCCATGCGCGCCGGGGTGGAAACCATACGCATCATGGAAGAAGAAGGTTTGCTGGCCAATGCCGAAAAAGTCGGCGCGCATTTGAAGGCCGGCCTGGAAGTCGCCCTCAAGACCGAGCTGGCTAACGGTGGCGTGAAAGAGATTCGTGGCCAGGGCCTGATGCTGGGCATTGACCTGGCCAAGCCCTGCGGGGCTCTGGTACAACAGGCACTCGATGCCGGACTGCTGATCAGCGTGACAGCCGACACCGTGGTGCGCCTGGTGCCACCGCTGATCCTGAGCAGAGCTGAAGCCGACCAGATCGTCGCCCTCTTGTGCCCCCTGATTGCCAGCCTGTTGAAGGAAACCGCATGAACCCGTTGCACCACGGCATTCCCAGCACCCTGCCCAAAGGGGCTCCACCACTGCGCCATTACCTGCAGTTCAGCGACTTCAGCGCCGACGAATACGCCTACCTGCTGCAGCGCACCGCCTTCATCAAGGCCAAGTTCAAACGCTTCGAGCGCCACCAGCCCCTGGTGGACCGCACCCTGGCCATGATTTTCGAGAAGGCCTCCACGCGCACCCGCGTGAGCTTCGAGGCCGGCATGTACCAGCTCGGCGGCAGTGTGGTGCACCTGACCACGGGCGACAGCCAGCTGGGCCGCTCCGAGCCCATCGAGGACAGCGCCAAGGTCATCAGCCGCATGACCGACATCGTGATGATCCGTACCTACGAGCAGACCAAGCTGGAGGCCTTTGCCGCCAACTCGCGCGTGCCCGTCATCAACGGCCTGACCAACGAATTCCACCCCTGCCAGATCCTGGCCGACATCTTCACCTACATCGAACACCGCGGCCCCATCCAGGGCAAGACTGTGGTCTGGGTGGGTGACGGCAACAACATGGCCAACACCTGGCTGCAGGCCGCCGCCCTGCTGGGCTTCCACCTGCGTGTGAGCACACCCAGTGGCTACGAAGTCAATGAAAAAACGGCCGCAGCCCCAAGCAGTGCGGGCGCGAGCAGCTACAAAACCTATAGCGACCCGATGGACGCCTGCCGTGGCGCCGACCTCGTCACCACCGACGTATGGACCAGCATGGGCTACGAGGCCGAGAACGAAGTACGCCGCAAGGCCTTCGCTGCCTGGTGCGTCAACCGCGACATGATGGCGGTGGCCGCACCCGACGCCCTGTTCATGCACTGCCTGCCCGCACACCGCGGCGAAGAGGTAGAGGCCGAAGTCATCGACGGCCCGCAAAGCGTGGTCTGGGATGAGGCGGAAAACCGCATGCACGTGCAGAAGGCCTTGATGGAATACCTGCTGCTCGGCAAGCAATAAGGTCACGACGACCGTGAGTGCGTGTACCTCCTGCGGCGCCTGCTGCTCCTGCTTCCGCGTCGATTTCTCGGTCTATGAGATGGACATTGAAGGCGGCAGTGTGCCTTCGGGTCTGGCCAATGAGGTCAACGGCAACACCTGGCGCATGCGCGGCACGGATTACGTGCCCATCCGCTGCGCCGCGCTGACCGGCAAGGTCGGCGAGAAAGTGGGGTGCGGCATCTATGAGTGGCGCCCGTCGCCCTGCCGCGAGTTTGAAGAAGGCAGCGATGCCTGCAACCGGGCGCGCAGCCGCCACGGCCTGCCGGCGCTTACCTGACCGGCTCAGTCCAGCGGCACCGGCAGATTTGCCATCTGCCCCTTGAATTCCTGCAGTGAAAAATGCGACTGCACCTGGCGCACGCCCGGCAGGCGGTGCAGCTTTTTCTGCAGCAGCTCCGAGTAGTGGTCCAGGTCGCGCGCCACCATGCCCACCAGGTAATCGGCCTGCCCCGAGATCGCGTGGAACAGCACTACCTCGGGAATCTCGGCCATCGCCTTGGCGAACGCCTGAGACGAAGCCTCGTTCTGGTGGTCTATGCCTACCAGCGCAAAGGCCAGCACGCTGTAGCCCAGCGCACGCCGGTCCAGGGCTGCGTGGTAGCCCTTGATGGTGCCCGCATCTTCCAGTTGCTTGACGCGGCGCCAGGCCGGCGACTGCGACAGATTGGCCATCTGCGCCAGCTCGCCCGAGGTCAGCCGGGCGTTGTCCTGTAGGGCACGCAGAAGCACGCGGTCGGTTTTATCGCTGGGTTGTTGCATTGTTTTTTCCAAAAATCAACTTAAAAGAATAATTTATTCAAAGTTTTTATTTTTCAAGATTAGACATTAACAAATTATTGAACACAACACATAATAGTCAAAAATCACTACTCCATCCCCACACCATGGCCACTGCCCTCACCCTGAACGACTGCCGCACACGCGATGCGGCCGACCCCCTGCGCTCCCTGCGCGACCTGTTCACGATTCCCGACGGTGTCATTTACCTGGACGGCAACTCCCTGGGCGTGATGCCCAAGGCCGCCACCGCGCGGGCCGCCGAAGTCGTGGCCCAGGAATGGGGCCAGGGCCTGATCCGCTCGTGGAACACAGCCGGTTGGGTGAATCTGCCGCACAAGCTGGGCAACCAGGTAGCCCGCCTGATCGGCGCTGGCGATGGCGAAGTCGTGGTCACCGATACCACCTCCATCAACCTGTACAAGGCCCTGAGCGCGGCGCTGAGCATCGCCAAAGCCGACGCGCCCCAGCGTCGTGTAGTGGTGAGCGAGCGCAACAACTTTCCCACCGACCTGTACATCGCGCAAAGCCTGTGCAACCAGCATGGCTACACGCTGAAACTGGTCGAGCCCGAAGAGGTGGCAGCACATATCAACGGCGAGCTGGCCGTGCTGATGCTCACCCACGTGAACTACCGCACCGGCGCCATGCACGACATGCCCGCCGTCACAGCGGCCGCACACCAGGCCGGCGCCTTGATGCTGTGGGACCTGTGCCACAGCGCAGGTGCCGTGCCGGTGGACCTGAAAGGCGCCAACGCCGACTTCGCCGTGGGCTGCAGCTACAAATACCTCAACGGCGGCCCCGGCGCACCGGCCTTTGTGTGGGTGCATCCGCGCCACACCGACCGCTGCTGGCAGCCGCTCTCCGGCTGGTTCGGCCACGCCGCGCCCTTTGCCTTTACGCCCGACTACCAACCGGCCTCGGGCATCACGCGCTACCTGTGCGGCACCCAACCCATCGTCAGCCTATCGCTGCTGGAATGCGGGCTGGACGGCTTTGCGGCGGCCGAGCCACACGGCGGCATGGCCGCCCTGCGCACCAAATCATTGGCGCTGACCGACCTGTTCATCCAGTTGGTGGAAGAGCGCTGCCAGGGCTACGGCCTGGGCCTGGCCACCCCACGTGCCCACGCACAACGCGGCTCGCAGGTCTGCCTGACGCGCGAGCACAATGCCGGTGGTACGCTGGGCTCCGGTGCTTTTGCGATCATGCAGGCACTGATTGCACGCGGCGTGATTGGCGACTTCCGTGCCGGCGACGGTGGCATCCACAAGGACATCCTGCGCTTCGGCTTCACGCCGTTGTATGTGGGTTTTGAAGACGTGTGGAACGCCGTGGAACACCTGCGCCAGGTGCTGGCAACCGAAGAATGGAAAAAGCCCGAGTTCAACCAAAAACATGCGGTGACCTGACATGAGTAAAACCACCTCCAGCTGTCCCATGCACACGCCCACTGCGGGCGAGGCCATTGTTGCGGAAGAAAAAGCCCAGCTCGACTTCAGCAAAAGCATGAGCTATGGCGACTACCTGCAGATCGACACCATCCTGTCGGCACAAAAGCCGCTGTCTCCCACGCACGACGAGTTGCTGTTCATCATCCAGCACCAGACCAGTGAGCTCTGGATGAAGCTCATGCTGCACGAGCTCACGGCCGCCATCCGCCACATCGCGCAGGACGAACTGCCGCCTGCATTCAAAATGCTGGCGCGCGTTTCAAAGATCATGGAGCAGCTGGTGCACGCCTGGGACGTGCTGGCCACCATGACCCCGCCCGAATACAGCGCCATGCGGCCCTACCTGGGGCAAAGCAGTGGCTTCCAGAGCTTCCAGTACCGCTGCATCGAATTTGCGATGGGCAACAAAAACGCCGCCATGCTCCAGCCCCATGCCCATGCGCCCGAACGCCTGGCGCTGGTGCAGGCCGCGTTCAAGACACCGTCGCTCTACGACGAATCCCTGCGCCTGCTGGCACGCCGCGGCATTGCCGTGCCCGCCAGCCACTTGAACCGAGACTGGACCCAGCCTTACACCGCCAGCCCCGAGGTGGAAGCCGCTTGGCTTACCGTCTACCGCGCGCCCGAAGCGCACTGGGACTTGTACCAGTTGGCCGAGGAACTAACCGACTTGGAAGACGCCTTCCGCCTGTGGCGTTTCCGCCATGTGACCACGGTGGAGCGCGTGATTGGCTTCAAGCGCGGCACCGGTGGCACCGGTGGCGTGAGCTACCTGCGCAAGATGCTGGACGTGGTGCTGTTCCCCGAGATCTGGTCGCTGCGCACGGCTTTGTAGGCCATCCGCCCCGGGCACCGACTCAAAGCCCGGCGTAAGCCGCAGCCTCCTGAAATGCCGCCGTGTGCGCCCCCTGGAAATCCGGTGCAACCAGCGGCAACGTAATCTGCACTTGCATGCCCGGCCCGGGACCGCTGTGCACGGAGACGCTGCCCCCCAGCACCCCTGTCACCAGCGTGTGCACGACATACAGCCCTAGCCCCGATCCGCCCTTGCCAATGCGCGTGGTGAAGAAGGGGTCGAAAATTTTTCCCAGATGCTGGGCCTGAATCCCTACACCGTCATCGCTATAGACCAGCACGACACGTTCGCCCGCCAGTCGTGCCACGATCCGCACCTGCCCTGCATGGGCGTTGGTGAACCCATGCACCAACGTGTTTTCCAGCAGATTGGAAAGCACCTGCACCAACGGGCCAGGAAAGCTGTCCAGCGCAATGGACGCGTCAATCTCCAGCGCAATCGTGTGCGGCGTTTTCTTCCATGCATTTTCATGGGTGGAACACACCTCTTCGACCAAGCGCCGCAGGTGGAAGGTGCGACGCCGCACGCTGGCCTGATCCACGGCAATTTCCTTGAAGTTCTGAATCAGGCTGGCCGCACGCACCGAATTGCGCTCAATGATGTCGCTGGCCTGCTGGCATTCGTCCACGAACTGGTCCACGCTGGAGCGCCGCACATTTCCGTCGGCCATGAGGCTCGCAAAAAGGCTGACTTTGCTTTGCAGCGTGGTGGCCACCGTAAGCGTATTGCCCAAAGGGGTATTGAGTTCGTGCGCGACGCCGGCCACCAGGCGCCCCAGGGAAGCCAGTTTTTCAGTCTGCACCAATTGGTCCACGGCCAGACGCAGATCGGCGTTGGCATTTTGCAGTTCTGCCGTGCGCTGCTCGACCCGCAACTCCAGCGCTTCATTGATCTGCTGGATTTCAGCCTCCCTGGCGCGGCGTACTGCCACTTCGGCCAACAACTGGGCGGTACGGCGCTTGACCATGAGGCGCAACTGCACGATAAAAACAACGGCCACCAGAACGGCGATCACGAGTGCAATGATGGGACGGTAATCCGTTTCCTTGACAAACTGGATGGTGCTCCACTTCTGCCGTATCGCGTCACGCTCCGGTTTCGAAATCGCCGCCAGCGCCTGGTCAAGAATGCCAAGCAGTTCGGGCCAATCACGACGCACCCCCATGCCGATCAGGTAGTTGATGTCTGTTTCACCCACTACGCGAATGTCATCAGCCCCCGCTTCCAGCAGTTGGTGCGAAGTGGTCAACAAGGCGCCGACAAAGGCCGCGATCTCATTCCTGCGCATCAAGGTGACAGCTTCGTCGGTGTTTCTGACTGCAACGGCCTCTATGCCGGGCCAATCACGGTGCAGGGTTTCGGCGATCACGGACCCTGCCAACACGCCCACGCGCTTGCCCATCAATCCTGGCAGTCCACCGCTAACATGGCTGCCACCGGGGGCAAAAACCACACCCGGGGTCACCACATAAGGTTCTGTAAAACGGTAGAACTGTTGCCGATCAGGCGTCGCACTGAGCGAAGAAATCACGTCGGCGCCGCTCTGCTGCAGCTTGTCCAAACCATCGGTGACCACTAACTCGAAGCGCACCCCCAGCATTTCCTCAATTCGGTGTAAATAGTCGACTGAAATGCCACTGAATTTGCCATCGGCATCGCGCCGCTCAATCGGTGCGCGGGTCGGATTTACGGCAACACGGATGACCGGATGCGCAGCCAACCAGGTGCGTTGTGTATCCGACAAGGGCAAATCACGCTGTACTGCAATGCCTGTGGCTGGGGCGAGCCATCGTGCGCGGATCAGTGCGTGTTCGTCGGCGCTGATCGCGGCCAACCCCTTATTGAAAATGGACAGCAATTCGGGCGCATCGTTGCGCAGGGCAACACGCACCGTGGCAGCTTCGGAATAGTAGTAAAGCAGTGCAATCTTGAACTGCCCCTCGCGTTCGCCCATGGCACGCTGCACCACTGGCAGGTCATCGAAAAAACCGTCGGCGCCGCCAGTGCCGACCTGGGCCATGCCGTCCTTCGGTGAGTCAACCTCCACCACCGTACAAGTTGGGCAGCGGGACCGGATGACCGGAATGCGCACGGTGTTTTTCACCACCGCCACGCGTTGCCCGGCAAATTCACCCAGCGTGCGCACCTCAGCATGGCCGGAACGGGTAACCATCGCAATCGGAAATTCGAGATACGGCGTCGTGAAATTGAGCCGCGCACGGCGCTCCGGGAGATCGCGGGCGCCCGGCACGCCATCCACCTCGTGTTCCATCGCTTTGCGCAGCGCCTCGCTCCAGGTCGATCCGACGAGGTGCAGCGTGATCCCAGTCTTGCGGGCCACCAGATTCAGGTAGTCAATGGAAGCACCCGAGTAAGAATCGTCGGCCGAATCCACGCGACGAAAATTCAGAGGCGGATTGTTCTGGTCCAGCGTCAGGGTTACCACGGGATGGCTCGCGATCCAGGCTTGCTCTGCGGGTGTCAGCGCCACCTGGGCAGCCCCTTCCGGTCGCGATTGGGCCAGCACGGATACGGGAAGTGTCAGGCTGAGCAGCCCAGCCAAAATCACCGCTTGGAGCTGGTGCCCGTGCCGCTGGAACAGCCTGCACAGGCCGATATGAGCCGTCATGGATTGAGCGCCCCGCACGCCTCGTTGTCACCTTCGGCTTTCAGTTGTGCCAAATGCACATGGGCGCCTGGACAGGTCGCCAAGGACAGGGCAAGCACGATACCGCCCATGAATGTGTTGCTGCGTTTCATGCCAAGGGCCATAGAAGTCATATGCTTATGGTGCCGCTGACGAGCTCCTGCGTCAATGACGCACTACATGCGCCTTGAAGTGGCCTAAGTTCAAGACTGGCACGTATCAATGGAACTACCTGTTTATGGAGTTTTGCAACGGAAATAGTGCGTCCTCCATCACTGCGCCATCGGCCAACCGATCCGCCAGACCGGTGAATGGCGGCGAGGTACGCCAACCGCGCACGGCATGGCGCGCATCGTCACCCAGGTAGCGCGCGGAGAACACCCGCCGCCGCGTGCCCGGCCCCACCCCGCTGCTGGCGTGTAGCGTGAGCATATGAAAAGCCACCGCATCACCGGGTTGCAGGGCCCAGCCCAGTTGGCGAAAGCGTTCGGGCTGCGCGTCAATCTCCGGCAGCTCCTGCAGCGTACCTTCAGGGAACCATTTGGCCTGCTGGTCGCGAAACGTGCGGGGCATGTACCAGGTGCCGGCATGCGATCCGGCCACAAAACGCAAGGTGCTTTCCAAAGGCACCGGGTCGACCGGAATCCAGAAGCTCACGTTCTGCCGCCCGCTCACGTTGTAGTAGGGCTGATCCTGGTGCCAGGGCGTGGGTTGGCGCGTGCCCGGCTCTTTGACCAGCAGGTGGTCATGGTAGATACGCACCGTCTTGCTCTGCATCAACTGCGCTGCCACAGCGGGCAAGGCGCTCTCCCGCATCACCGCCGTGTAGTCCGCGTTGTCTTGCCAGGTGCAGAAATCCTCAACAAACTTGCCAGGATCATCTGCCTGGCTGGCCACCAGCGCCAGCGGACTCAGATGTGCCAGATTGTGTTCTATGCCCCGCGCCAGTTGCGCCACCTGGGCGGGATTCAACACGCCCCGCAATACAACGGCGCCCTCGCGCTGGTAGTCGGCGATGGATACCGGGGGAAGTGTGTAGTGGTTTTCCATGACTCCCTTGCACTGATGTTGCGGCGACTACCCTATCGCTGCGAAATATGTTGATCGTGCCTGCATTTATAGCGCTAGTATTCCTCCACAGACGCCACAACCAGTGGCGCTCCGTGCAAAAAAAGAAGTGTAAGGAGGAGTCAAACTATGCAGGTGGCCGATGGCATTTTGCGGGAAGTGATTCTGCTGCTGGCGGGCATTTTCTGTGCTGCCTGGCTGATCTACCAATTGGCACTCATTCGCAAGGGTACCTCTGGTCTGCAGTTTGCACTGGCCAATGTACTGACAGGCTTGGGCGTGTGGATGGTGTCCCGGCGTACCGGAGAACCCAGTTACCTTAGTTACCAGGTCGCAGACTGGTGTGTCGTCGGTGGGCTGGTGTTCTTTTGGTCCGCAGTCAACAACGTTGTGGATTTTCAGCGCCAAAAATGGTGGCTGGTGGCCCTGCCGTTGGCCATCGAAATCGCTGTCACCGCAGGGCTGCCGCCCGATCCTCACTCCTATGTGGCGCGGGCGCTGGTCTTCAATGTGATGTGCTCAGTGGTCGCGTTGGCAACGCTCAGTGAGATTCTGGTCGGTCACACCTACTACCGGTTCACCAAACTGATCACCACCGCCATTGGCTGGCCCTTTTTTGCCGCTGGCATCGCATTTGCGCTGCGAGGCATTCAGGTATTCATCCGGGCGATGGAGCAGCCCGAGCCGCTGCGCGATGCGACAGGGGGGTTTGCCGCTTTTCTGTGGGTGTTCTTTGCCATCCTGCTTTCCATCAATATTTCTGTCGTGAATATGGTGGTGGGAAAACTGCTCAGGGAAGTCCAGAAAATGGCGGACCACGATCCACTGACCGGAGTGTTCAGCCGACGCTATCTGGATAACGTCCTGCGGCGTGAGTACGAGCGGTTTCAGCGGTACGGGCACACACTGTCGTTTGTCATCATTGACATCGACCACTTCAAGAAGATCAACGACACGCTAGGACATGAGGCGGGTGATGGTGCGCTTGTTCACACCTGCCAAATATTTTCCAGCTGCCTTCGCCATTGCGATACTTTCGGACGTTACGGTGGCGAGGAGTTTGTCTTGCTGTGCCCTGACACCGACGTCACACTTGCATTGGAAGTAGCAGAACGCCTGCGGCGGACCTTGCAAGAAATGCCTTTCCATTTCAATGGGGCACATGTTGCGTTGTCGGCCAGCTTTGGTGTGGCCTCGCTGCAAGCGGGGGACCAGGTCCAGACCTTGCTCAAACGTGCTGATCTCGCCTTGTACGAGGCCAAGCAACAGGGACGCAACCGGGTCTGTAGGGAACAGATCGTTCCGTCCTGAATGGCCTCCGTTCCCAGGTAACCTGCTAAGGATTGGCCTTCTTGTACGCCGCAATCGCTGCCGCCAGGTCCTCGTACTCCTCGCAAGTCCTGTTGCCGCAAATAGCCTCCAATTGCGCCAGATGCGCTTGGGCTTGCTCGGGCTTTTTGTCCATCAGGTAGGCCTCGCCGATGTATTCATGGGCCCCCTTGTGCCGTGGGTCCAACTGCAGCGCCAGGTTGTAGTGCTCAAACGCCTTGGGCAGGTCGGGGTTGGGCTTTTTGCGGTTGTAGTAGCCCAGCAGGTTGTGCACATCGGCATTGCGCGGTGCGGAATACAGGGCCTGGTCCAACTGGAACGCGGCGTTGCGCCAGTCTTTGGTCTCCATGGCCTGTTTGGCAATCTGCAGGCGCTCGGCCAGACTGGGCGGCGAGACGCTGATGTCGCCTGCAGCCCAGGCGTTGAGCTGGGCTGTCAAACACAGACTGGCCAGCAGCCAGCCCATACGGGAAAACGAAAATTTCATGGTGCGCTCCTTGCGTTCGAACACACCATGGTGCACGCCCGTCACGGCCCCGTCAACCACGTATCAGCTTACGCTGTAGAGCCAGGGGACGTCAAGCAGGCGCTGCCCCAGCAACTTGAGCGAGGCGTCCCGCCCCAGGCGCATCGGCCCCTTGAGATGAAAGATTGCGCCGTTGCGCCTTGCCCTGGCCTGCACGCGCGCATTGCGCTGCCAACGGGCCTGTGCATAGTGCTGCAGGGCCAGTGGCACGTCGCCGGGCAGGTCTTCCAGCGCCTGCGCCAGTGCCGCAGCATCTTCCAGCGCCATGCCAGCGCCCTGCGCCAGGTAGGGACGCATGGGATGTGCCGCGTCACCCAGCAGCGCAATGCGGCCCTGCGCCTGCTCGGCCGCGCTGCGCATGGGCGGGCGGTCACACAGGGCCCACAGGCGCCAGTCGTCAATCGCATGCACCAGGTCCAGCAGCGGCCCGCCACTGTTGGCCAGCAATACGCGCAACTCCGCCGCGTTGGCCCCATGGTCCCAGTTTTGCAGGTCGGCTGGCGCCGGGCCCTGCACGATGGCCACCACATTGAGCCAGTCGCCACCACGCACCGGGTACTGCACCACATGGAAGTCCGGGCCCAGCCAGGCGGTGACCACCTGACTGCGCAGCTGGGGCTGCAAATCACCTTGCCGCACCAGGGCGCGAAACGCCAGGTGGCCGGTGGCCAGGGGGGCGCCGTCCTGCAGCACAGCGCCCCTTACCTGGCTCCATAAACCATCTGCGCCGACCAGCAGGGCGGTCTGCAGAGTCTGTCCATGGTCCGTCTGTAGCTGCACGCCATGCGCGTCCTGCACGACCGCACGGACCGGTGCGCCGAGTTGCAAGTCCACCGCCCCGGACTGCTGCACTGCCGCCAACAGCAGGCCATGCAAGTCGGCCCGCGCCACGGTCGCATAGGCTGCGCCATAACGTCGCTCCATCGCCAGCCCCAGCGGCAGCACCCCCAGCAGCGCCGCACTGCGTGCGTGGCGCACCTCCAGCCGTTCGGGATAGGCTGCCACGGCTTGCAACGCCCCGCCCAGCCCTAGCCCTTCGAGCACACGCACCGCGTTGGGCCCCAGTTGTACGCCCGCGCCGACTTCGCCCAGCACCGGACTTTGCTCCAGCACGCGCGCTGCCCAGCCCCGGCGTACGCAGGCCAGCGCCGCAGCCAAACCGCCAATGCCGGCCCCCACAATCACCATTGCCTTGTCCATGGCGCCATTGTCCACGCAAGCCAGCGTTGCCAGCGCGTGAACGGGCGATACACTGCGCCAAACCCCATCTGCAAAGGTTCGACCATGGCAATCGTTGGCACCAGCACGGATTTTGAACGGCTGTTCGAATCCGCACCCATCTCACTCTGGCTGGAAGACTACAGCGCCCTCAAACATCTGTTTGATAGCTGGCGCGCGCAAGGCGTCACCGATCTGGAAACCTACTTGCGCGCAGAGCCTCAACGGGTGCAGCAGTGTTCGCGCTGCTACGAGGTGCTGCAGGTCAACCAGAAGACACTGCAAGTGTTTGCGGCTGCGAACCAGCAGGAATTGCTGCAACGCCTGCCCGAAGTGTTCCGGGACGACATGTTTGAAGAAATGGTGGTGGAACTCAAGCACCTGTGGGACGGCACCCTGGAGTTTTCCAACCAATCGGTCAACTATGCCCTGGATGGACGGCGCATGGATGTGCGCATCCACGTGCGCGTACTGCAGGGCCATGAGTCCACCTGGGACCGCGTCATGGTGTCGCTGGAGGACGTCACGGAGCACACCCTGGCGCGCAACCAGCTGGTACACAGCGAACGCTATGCGCGCAACCTGTTCGACTATTCGCCGGTGTCGCTGTGGGTGGAGGATTTCAGTGGCGTTAAGGCGTTGATGGACGAAGCCCGGGCAGGTGGCATCCAGGACTTCAGGGTGTTCCTCAGCGTACACCCGGACTTTGTGAACCGCTGCATGAAAAAGATTCGCGTGCTGGACGTGAACCAGCAGACGCTGAACATGTTTGCCGCCACCAACCGGGCCGACCTGCTGGACCGCCTGGATGTGGTGTTCCGCGATGAGATGCACGAGAGCTTTGCCGAGCAGTTGCTGGACCTTTGGAACGGCAAGCTGGTGCAGACCCGCGAAGTGGTGAACTACACCCTCACTGGCGAGCTGATCAACATCCACCTGCAGTTTGCCGTGCTGCAGGGTCATGAAGCCACGTGGGACATGGTGCTGGTGTCTTTGGTGGACATTACCGCGCGCAAGAAGGCCGAGGCCTACCTGGAGTACCTGGGCAAGCACGACTCGCTCACACGCCTGTGCAACCGTGCCTTTTATGTGGAGGAACTCAACCGCATCTCGCGCAAGGGCCCGTGGCCGCTGGCCATACTGGCGATGGACCTGAACTGCCTCAAGCTGGTCAACGACGCGTCAGGCCACGCTGCGGGGGATGCGCTGCTGCGCCGCACCGGCGAGGTGCTGGCCAGTGCCACTGCTGGCTCACCGTACTGTGTTGCACGCATAGGCGGCGACGAATTTGCTGCGTTGATGCCAGGCTGCGACGAGCGCGCTGCGCTGGGGCTCAAAGAACGCATCGACTCCCTGATCGAGCTCAACAACCAGTTCTATCCGGGGCAGAAACTGACCATGGCCATAGGCATTGCGTCATGCACCTCGGCATCCCAGGTGGAGGCTGCCATCCACCGCGCCGACCAGGCCATGTACGAGGCCAAGACCCAGTATTACGAAGAAGCCCGGATCGAGCGCAGGCGTGGCTGAACCGCTGGTCAGGCAGGGGAAACGCGTGTTGAACAGCACGCCAGCTGTCCCACATAATGCCCCGCACCGTCTTGTTTGTCACTTTTGATACAGGGATTCCAAAAAAATGAAGTTCAGTACCAAGATCGCCGTCTTCGCGGCCATCCCCGCCGTGATTTTTATCATCGGCCTGATCACCAGCATCAACTCCCTGGTGCGTACCGAAAAGGACTTTGACCACTACATCCAGTCGGAGCAGGCGGTAGAACGCGGCCTCTCCGAGATGTACGCCCAGGGCCTGCAAATGGGCCAGGCCTTGCGCAATGTCGTGCTAGACCGCACCAACCCCAAAGCCATGGAAAACCTCAAGGCAGCGCAGGCCGCCTACGAGAAGGCGTTTGCCCAAACCCAGGCCAGTGCCAAGGACAGCGATCTGGAAGCCCCCTTGGCCAAGCTGCCGCCACTGCGTGCAGCCCATGCCAAAGCCCAGGACAAGGTGTTGGCGACGCTGGCAGACAATGCCGACGCCGCCGCAGTACTGAACAAGGAAGAAACACCCGCCTGGCGCAATCTGCGCGGCGAAATCCTGACCCAGCGTGAGGCCGCTGCCAAGAGTTCGGAAGAAGCCCACCAGAGCGTGAACCAGAAAACCGACACCTCCGTGCGCCTGTCCCTGGGCGTGGCCGTCGTGGCGGTGCTGGTGGCGATTGGCCTGAGCTTTGTAATGCAGGCCACCTTGCGCCGCGAGCTGGGCGGCGACGTGGCCGACGCACGCCAGGCGCTGTCGGAAATCGCGCAGGGCAATTTGCGCACCTCCATTGCAGACGGCGGCCACAGTACCAGCCTGATGGGGGTGATGCAGCTGATGCAGGCATCGCTACAAAAACTGGTGCACGATGTTCGCAACTCGGCGGCCAGCATTGCCACCGCCACCCAGGAGATTGCGGCGGGCAGCCAGGATTTGAGCAACCGCACAGAAAGCCAAGCCAGCGCGCTGGAAGAAACCGCCGCCAGCATGACCGAACTGGGCTCCACCGTGGGGCAGAACGCCGACAGCGCGCGCCAGGCCAACCAGTTGGCCGTGCAAGCTTCCAGCGTGGCGGAGCGCGGTGGCGCAGTGGTGGGCCAGGTGGTGCAGACCATGAAAGGCATCAACGAAGCCAGCCGCAAGATCGCCGACATCATCAGCGTGATCGACGGCATTGCTTTCCAGACCAACATCCTGGCGCTCAACGCCGCCGTGGAAGCCGCGCGTGCGGGTGAGCAAGGCCGCGGCTTTGCGGTGGTGGCCACCGAGGTCCGTTCACTGGCGGGCCGTTCCGCCGAAGCTGCCAAGGAAATCAAGCAGCTGATTGACACCAGCGTGGGCCGGGTGGAACAAGGTACGGCCCTGGTCGATCAGGCCGGCAGCACCATGACCGAGGTGGTCGACGCGATTCGCCAAGTGACCGTGATCATGGGCGAGATCACCGCCTCCAGCAACCAGCAGGCCTCCGGTGTGGCACAGGTGGGCGAGGCGGTCAACCACATGGACCAAAGCACCCAGCAAAATGCCGCCCTGGTGGAAGAGATGGCCGCCGCAGCGGGCAGCCTGAACAGCCAGGCCGACGAGTTGGTGCAGGCTGTGGCCGTCTTCAAGCTGGGCTAAGACAGCTCGGGTTCGAACTTTGCGGTGTGCATGGCGATAGGCACGTCCGCCTCGCAGGTGGAGGCAACCACCCACGCGGCGGACCAGTCCATGTGCCGCTACAAAACGCGCTACCACGAAGAAGCCAAAATCGAGCGCAGGCGGGGTTAGTTTGCGACGGTAAAGCGTTTCTGGACGTGTGCTGGCGTCTCAATCTCGTCGACGATAGCCACCGCCATATCCTGCACCGAGATGCTGCCAGGACCGCCAGCTTCTGCCCACAAGGGCGCATCGGCACCCACGCGGTACTTGCCAGTGCGAACTCCAGGTTGCAACAGGATCGCCGGTGACAGGAAGGTCCAGTCCAGCGAGGTTTCTTTCTGGATCAGGTTCAGCGCGTCGCGCGCGGCACCGGCAGCCACCTTGTACTCGGCGGGGAACTCTGGTGTGTCCACCAGTTGCACACCGGGTGCGACAAACAGGCTGCCTGCACCGCCCACCATCAGAAAGCGCTTCACGCCCGACTGCTTCACGCCCGCAAAGATGGCGTGCGTGGCCTGGATGAAGATTTCGGCGATCTTGGGCTCGGTCCAGCCGGGGTTATAGGCGCTGACCACCGCGTCATGGCCGGCTGCGGCCTTGGCCACTTGTGCAGCGTCCAGCGCGTCAGCCTGCACCACGGTCAGGCCGGGTTGGGGGGCCAGCTTGCCTGGATTGCGGGCCAGCACGGTGACCTGGTGACCGCGGCCTAGTAACTCGGCGAGCAGAGGGGTACCGACAAAACCGGTGGCGCCAATCAGGGCGATTTTCATGACAAGACTCCTATGAAAAGGTGGGAAAAACAGAAGTCGTTAGTTTGATTGCTTCACATTCATCTGAATAGACGGTAAATTTTGCTTTCACTGTGAAGTAAAACTAATCAATAAAGCAAATCCATGGACCAACTCAAACGCATGGCCGTCTTTGCCGAGGTGGTGGCCGCGGGCTCGCTAAGTGCTGCTGGACGACAACTGGGCATGACTACCTCCGCCGTGAGCCAGCATCTGCGGCAACTGGAGGATGCGCTGGGCCTGGCGCTGCTGCATCGCTCTACCCGCAAACTCACGCTGACCGAGGCTGGGGCCCGCTATGTGCAGGGCTGCACGGCGATGGTGGCTGCCGCGCGGGCGGCAGACCAGGCGCTAGCGCTGCACCGCGACGAGCCCGAAGGCGAGTTGCGTATCACGGCACCCATCGGCATGGGGGGTCTGCTGGCCGAGGCTCTGCTACCGCTACGCGCCCATCCCAAACTTCGCATCAGTCTGCTGCTGGACGACGCGGTAGTCGATTTGATTGAAGAGCGCGTAGACATTGCGCTGCGCACCGGCAGCCTGCCGGACTCCAGCCTGGTGTCGCGCCGCCTGGGGCAAATGCCCGCGCAAATGTGCGCATCGCCCGCCTATCTGGCAGAGCGCGGCTGGCCCAAACATCCGCGCGATCTGGCGCAGCACAGTTGGCTCGGCGGCCGGCCATCCGGCACCGGTGAAGAAACGCTGGTGCTGCACGGCCCCGGCGGCGAAGTCGAACGCGTACAGGTGGTCGGCCATGTGCAGGCCTCGCAGGTCACGGTGCTGCACTCGCTGTGCGTGGCGGGCTGGGGCATTTGCGTAGTGGTCACCGAAGACGATCGCCGCGCCATGGCCGATGGTCGTCTGGTGCCGGTGCTGCCCGACTGGAAGCTGCAAGACTTTGTGATCCACGCGATCACCCCACGACGCGGCGAACAGCCGGCCAAGGTCCGGCATGCGCTGGCGCTGCTCTCCAGCTACTTTGAGGCCTTGCCGGCCTAAGCCGCCAGCAACTGCCGCAGCACAAACGGCAAGATGCCACCGGCGCGGTAGTAGTCCACCTCAATCGGCGTATCAACTCTTAATGTCAGCGTCACTTCCTTCACGCTGCCATCCGCGCGCGTGATGCGCAGCTTGGCGTCGCTTTGCGGGGTCAGGTTGGCATCGGGGATGACGTCGACGCGTTCATCGCCTTTGAGACCCAGCGACTGCCACGAGTCGGTGCCCCTAAACTGCAACGGCAGCACGCCCATGCCGACCAAGTTGGAGCGATGGATACGCTCGAAGCTCTTGGCGACGACGGCCTTGATGCCCAGCAGTTGCGTGCCCTTGGCGGCCCAGTCGCGGCTGGAGCCGGTGCCGTATTCCTCGCCCGCAAAGATCACCGTGGGCACTCCGTCGGCCATGTAGTGCATGGCCGCGTCGTAGATGGCCATCTTGTGGCCTTGGTCAGGGCCGTCGTGCTGGTAGACCGTCACACCGCCCTCTTCACGTGAGCCATCGGTGCCGGGTGGGATCATCAGGTTCTTGATGCGCACATTGGCAAAGGTGCCGCGCATCATCACGTCGTGGTTGCCGCGGCGCGCGCCGTAGCTGTTGAAGTCTGCCTTCTGCACGCCGTTGGCGATCAGCCATTTGCCAGCCGGCGAGCTTTCCTTGATGGAGCCTGCGGGCGAGATGTGATCGGTGGTAATGGAGTCGCCGAACAAAGCCATGATGCGGGCGCCCTTCACTGCGACTTCAGTGCCATTTATGCCAGCAGCCCCCGTGGAGTCTGCGCGAGAAGCTATGGAATCCATAGCAAAATCAGCGAAAAACGGCGGCTCGGCAATGTAGGTACTGGCGGGCCAGTTGTAGGCCTGACCGGCCACGCCCTTGATTTTGTCCCACAACTGGCCGGGCTCGGTCTTGACCTTGGCGTAGTTGTCGCGGAAGGCCTTGCCCTTCATCGCGAACCTCAACAGCTTGTAGATTTCGTCGCTGCTCGGCCAGATGTCGCCCAGGTACACGTCCTTGCCTCCCTTGCCCTGCCCCACCGGCTCGGTCATCAGATCGCGGGTCACATTGCCGGCAATCGCGTAGGCCACGACCAGCGGCGGGCTGGCAAGGAAGTTGGCTTTGAGGTTGGGGTGGATACGCGCCTCGAAATTGCGGTTGCCGGACAGCACGGCAGCGCAGACCAGGTCGTTCTTGGTAATGACCTCGTTCAACTCAGGCGCCAGATCACCGGCATTGCCGATGCAGGTGGTACAGCCGTAGCCGGCCAGCGCAAAGCCCAGCTTTTCCAGATACGGCAACAGCCCGGCCTCGGTCAGGTATTCGGTGACGATGCGCGAACCGGGGGCCAGACTGGTCTTGATGTGCGGCGCGACCGTCAGCCCCGCCTCCACCGCCTTCTTGGCCAAGAGGCCGGCGGCCAGCAGCACACTGGGGTTGCTAGTGTTGGTGCAACTGGTGATCGCAGCAATCAGCACATCGCCGTTTTGCACCAGCAGCGGCAGTGGCTCCTTGCCGGGGTAGGTAGCGTCCGACACCTGCGCACCGGCCTGGAACAGGCGGTCCAGCTTCTCAGCAGGTTGGTTGAAGCCATTGTCGGCAATGGGTTTGCTGAACAGCGACGTGAACTGGCTCGCCACCTTGCCCAGTTCGATGCGGTCCTGTGGGCGCTTGGGGCCAGCAAGACTCGGCGTCACATCGCCAAGGTCCAGCGACACGACACTGGTGTAGTCCACCTGCCCTTTGAGCGGCACGCCAAACAGCCCTTGCGCCTTGAAGTAAGCCTCAAAAGCCTCAATCTCGGCCTTGGTACGGCCGGTGCCCTGGAAGTAGTCAATCGTCTTTTCATCGACCGGGAAGAAGCCCATAGTGGCGCCGTATTCGGGCGCCATGTTGGCGATGGTGGCGCGGTCCGGCAAGGCCAGCGTGCGTGTGCCCTCGCCAAAGAATTCGACAAACTTGCCAACGACTTTGTGCTTACGCAGAGTCTCGGTCACGGTGAGCACCAGATCGGTGGCGGTAACGCCCTCGCGCAAGCGGCCGGTCAACTCAAAGCCGACCACGTCGGGCGTCAGGAAATACACCGGCTGGCCCAGCATGGCGGCCTCGGCCTCGATGCCACCACAGCCCCAGCCAACCACACCAATGCCGTTGATCATGGTGGTGTGGCTGTCGGTGCCGACCAGCGAGTCGGGGTAGTACAGGTCCCCTTTGGCGCCCTTTGCCTTGTGCACGCCGCGCGCCAGAAACTCCAGGTTGACCTGGTGCACGATGCCAAAGCCTGGTGGCACCACACCAAAGGTGTCGAAGGCCTGCATGCCCCACTTCATGAATTCGTAGCGCTCCTGGTTGCGCTGGAATTCGAGCTTCATGTTGAGGTCCAGCGAATTCTTTTTGCCGTAGTGGTCCACCATCACGGAGTGGTCTACCACCAGGTCCACCGGCACCAGCGGCTCGATGCGCTTGGGGTCTTTGCCCAGCTTCACCGCCACGCTGCGCATCGCGGCCAGGTCGGCCAGCAGCGGCACACCGGTAAAGTCCTGCAGCACCACGCGGGAGACGACAAACGGGATCTCGTCGGTGCGCGTTGCCGTAGGCTGCCATTGCGCCAGTTGCGCAACGTGCTCGGCCGTCACCTTTTTGCCATCGCAGTTGCGCAGCACCGACTCCAGCACGATGCGGATCGACACCGGCAGGCGGCTTACCGTGGGAAATTGTTGGGCCAGTGCGGGCAGCGAGTAGAACTGTCCGGTCTTGCCGGAGGCCGTCTTGAAGCGCTTGAGGGTGGATGCGAAAGCATGGGGCATGGGGTTTCCTCCGTATTCAGCGCAGGCGCGCGCCAGGCCCATTGTGGCGCGATTGCGTGGCGTCTGCATAACGCCTTGTGGGGCTTCGCCCCTCAACGCCCCGCGTAGTGCGCGCCGGCGATCACAAAAGGCAGGACCAACTCAGGAATCAGGTAACCCAGCCACACGGCATGGGGCTCGGGCAGGCCCACCTTGCGGATGGAGACCAGCCGGCCCACCCCGGCCAGCAGTACGCCCAGCGCCAGCAGGTACACCAGCGTGTCCTGCTGGCGGATGGTGATGGCTGTCCACAGGCTGATGACGCCGGTGGAGAAATACACCCCCGCCATGAAGCGGTGCACATTGTCCAGCCGTGGCGAGGTGTCGGGCTGGCCCAGGAACATCTGCAAGGCGCCGCCCAGCATGGCAATGGCCGCCACCAGGCACAGGCAGATGCGCACGATCAGTTGACTTGTCAGCAGCGGGTCTGGTCCAGACATGGTGAATCCTTCAGGTAGGTGTTGGCACGCGGGACGCGTCTATCTTGCCCAGCAGCCACTGTAAGCCCGCGAGGTGCTGCTGGTCGTGGCTGCACAGATAGTGCACCAGGCTGCGCAACGTCAGGGGGCCATAGCCCTCGAACACCGCAGTGCGCTCCAGTTGGGCCGGCGTGAGGTCGGCAATCAACGCCACCGTCTGTGCCCGTGCAGCGCGAAAGGCCGCAAACGCCTCGGCCACATTCGCCGCGCCGTAGTTGCGTTCCCGCACCAGTGCATCGGTATCGATAGACACCAGTGTCGGGTTGTTTTCTGCCAGCGTGCGCCGCAAACGCACGTGGTAGCCCTCTATCTCAATATCACGCACATGGCAGACCTGCTCAATAGCCGTCAGCGGCTCGCTCGGCACGCCCTCCCATGAGGCCGGCGCCCAGTGCTGGAACGCCTCTGGAATGGCCGCGTAATGGGCTTCCAGTTGCAGCGGAAACGCCGCGAGTGTGTGGAGTGTGACGGGATGCATGGGCGCCTTGGAATCCATTGCCAATTCAGACATAAACCAAGAAGATACAGGTTTTCAAAGGCAGGCTCCATGAAGCAATTTTTGTGGATAGTTCTCGTGATGATGTGCGCCAGAGCCTATGCCGCGGCCGGCCCGGAGCCCTTGCGCAACGACCCCAAACGCCCCGTCGCTGCCATCAGCCGCGATCTGGGCATTCAACCCGATCAGTTTGTCGCCTGCTTCGACAACGTGCGCCCGGCGGGCGCGGGCGAGCACCCCACGGCGGAGCGTGCGCATGCGAACAAGAAGGTGCTGCTGAGTTGCCTGCAGAAGGCCAACCCGGGCATCACCAACGACAAGCTGGACGCCGTGATGGACCGCTACCGCCCGGGCGGCCATGAAGGGCAGATGCCACCCAAGTAACGCCGCTGTCACGCGGGTGATGGACATGGCCCGCAAATTCCGGTGTGATACGGGCCCAACCCGATTCACGCATGCCCGGAGGCAAGACCACCATGAGCGAGAGCAGCCCCACAGACACCATCCACCACCGCATCTGCCCCCTGTGCGAGGCCTGCTGCGGGCTGGAGCTGAAGGTGCGGGACAACAAAGTCATCAGCATCCGCGGGCACGATGCGGATGTGTTCAGCGCCGGCTACATCTGTCCCAAGGGCGTGGCCCTCAAGGACCTGCATGAAGACCCGGACCGACTGCGCACGCCGCTGATCAAACGCCATGGCGTGCACCAGCCCGCCACCTGGGACGAGGCTTTTGCCGAGATTGAAAAACGCCTGCCACCGCTGATCGCCGCCCACGGGCGCAATGCCACGGCGGTGACGGTGGGCAACCCGTCGGCCCACAAGATCGGGCTGCTGCTGTACTTTGGCAAGCTGGCGCGTGCGCTGGGCACCAAGAACGTGTTTTCAGCCTCCACGCTGGACCAGATGCCCAAGCAGTTGGCCAGCGGGCTGATGTTTGGCCACTGGCTGTCCGTGGCGCTGCCCGACATTGCGCGCACTGAGCTGCTGCTGGTGATTGGCGCCAACCCGCTGGCCAGCAACGGCAGCATGTGGACCGTGCCCGACTTCAAGGGCAAGGCCAAGGCCTTGCAGGCGCGCGGCGGCAAACTCGTCGTCATCGACCCGCGCCGCACCGAAACGGCGGCCCTCGCCGATGCCCACCACTTCATCCGCCCCGGGGCCGATGTGTTTCTGCTGGCAGCCATGGTGCAGACCCTGTTTGCCGAGAAGCTGGTGCGCCTGGGATCGGTGGCCGAGTGGGTGAATGGCGTGGACGAAGTCGGCACGATCGTGGCCCCGTTCACGCCCGAAGCCGTGGCCGGGCGCTGCGGTATGGCTGCCGACACCATCCGCCAACTGGCACGTGACTTGGCACGCACCGAACGCGCCGCCGTCTACGCGCGCATCGGCACCTGCACACAGGAATACGGCTCGCTGGCAAGCTGGCTGGTGGACGTGCTCAATGTGCTGACCGGCCACATGGATGTGCCCGGCGGCATGCTGTTTGCCAAGTCCGCCGCGTTTGCCACCAACACTGCGGGCAAGCCCGGCATCGGCAAAGGCGTGTCCACCGGCCGCCACCATGCCCGCGTGAGCGGCGCACCCGAGGTCTACGGCGAGCTGCCCATGACCTGCCTGGCCGAAGAAATTGAAACCCCCGGTGAAGGCCAGGTGCGCGCGCTGATCACCATCGCCACCAACCCCGTGCTCTCCAGCCCCAATGGCCCGCGCCTGTCCAAGGCGCTGGACACGTTGGACTTCATGGTGAGCCTGGACATTTATCTGAACGAGACCACGCGCCACGCCGATGTGATCCTGCCCGGCCTCTCACCACTGGAAGACTTCCACTACGACGTCGCCTTTCCCCAGCTTTCCTGGCGCAACCATGCGCGCTACAGCCCGCCGGTACTGCAGCGCGACGCCGCTGCGCCCGAGGAATGGCAGACCCTGCTCAAGCTGGCGGCCATTGTCCAGGGCAAGGAGACCCGTGCAGGCATCGATGCGCTGGACGACGCGCAGTTTGCCGAAGACGCGCAGCGCCTGTTTGGCGTGCAGGCCGATGCCGTGGTGCAGGCCACGCGTGCCTACAAGGGGCCGCAGCGCCTGCTCGAGGTCGCCTTGCGCACCGGCCCTTACGGCGACCAGTTTGGCCGCAAGCCCGACGGGCTAACACTCGACAAGGTGATCGCGTCCAACGCTACCGGCGGCATTGACCTGGGTGCATTGCAGCCGCGCATTCCCGAGGTACTACGTACACCGAGCGGCAAGATCGAACTCGCACCACCACTTTTGCTACAAGATTTGCAGCGCGCCACGCAGGACCTGCGCCGGCCTGCGCCCGATTTGGTCATCATTGGCCGGCGCGATGTGCGCACCAACAACAGCTGGATGCACAACCTGCCCATCCTCGCCAAGGGCCCGTTCCGCTGCACCGCGCTGGTCCACCCTGCCGATGCGGCACGGCTGCAGTTGCAAGATGGCGCGCTGGCCCACATTGAAACGGCGTCCTCCCAAGGCCCGCGCAGCGTGCAGGCCCAGGTGCAGATCAGCGCGGAGATGATGCCCGGCGTGGTGAGCCTGCCGCACGGCTGGGGCCACAACCTGCCGGGCGCGCAGATGGCGCTGGCGGCAGAGCGGCCCGGTGCCAACCTGAACGCCCTGCTGGACGATCAGTGGCGCGACCCGCTCTCGGGCAATGCGGTGCTGGGCGGTGTGGCCATCACCATGCAGGCCGTAGCCTGAGCCGGCAAAGCCCTACAGCTTGCCGTACTGCGTGCCGCCGATCATGATGCCGCCGTCCAGCGGGGTCAGGTCGCTCTGGTATTCCTTGTCGCCCACCACCAGAGGGGGCGGTGCATAACCGTCCTGCAGCGCCTGCATGAAGGCGCGGGTTTCTTCTGCGGAAATGGGTTCGTACTGGGGGCCGCCAATCGCCGCGACACGGCTCTGGCCTGAGGGCTTGGCCGCTGCCTGGCGTGCAGTGATAGCAGTGAAATCGGCCCGGTCGGTCACTCGGGCGTGGAATTCGAACTGGCTTTCGGTTTCACTCACGCGCCAGTAGGTTCCGTCGATCAGCACGCCAAAGCGCTTGTAGGCATCCACGCGCAGCATGTGCTCAATGGCCGCAAAACTCTTGGTCTTGTACGGCTTGCTGGTCACAAAGGCCTTGGCCACATCGATCATGGCAATGAAGCGGTGGTGGCGGTCGTCCACTGGCATGACCTTGAACTTGTACATGCTGCCAATCACTTCCATGGACAGGAAGGTGTCGCGGATGCTCTGGTACAGCATCTCCCGCCGGAAGGCCTTGCGCTCCTCCAGATTCATGCGCTGGGCCGGATCCGCGACCGGCTTGGGCGCTACGACGGGGGGAGCGGGCTTCTTCTTGAAAATGGAGAGCATGGTTTTGCAGTTCAACGACGATGGGGCTTTCTCAGGCGTGCGGCCAGGAAGCATTCTTGAAGGTGAGCGTACCGGCATCTCCGACAGGTGTCAAAAATGCGTTGTGTAATACACAAACTAGAGGAATTTCCCTATAAAAACAGCTTCCAACCTGCATGGAATATGCGCATGCAGCTACAGATTTGGTAGCTGCCCGGCTTATTCCACGCGACTGATGGCCGTGGGTTTGAAGCCCAGGTCCGCCGCCTTGCCCTTGCGCCCCCGCGCGGCACGCGCGTTGTTGAGGCTGCGGATCTCCAACGTCTCGTCGCGCTCCTTGCCACCGCGGCCGGTGCCGGCTATGCGGATACTGCGGGTATAGGCCGCGGCACCGGCCAATGTGTCCTTGGCTTCCAGGTCGATCAGCATCAGGCCGCGCCCACCCTTCTCCATAGTCTTGAGTTCACTGATCTCAAAGGTCAGGATGTGCCCGCCGGTGGAGGCGCACGCCACATGGGTGGCTGGCGCCACCATGGCCGCTGGCGTGCCTGCCACCGTGACCCTGCCCTGCGCGCCCGCCACCAGCGATGGACAGCACAGGATTTCCCCCTCGCCCACCCCGACAAAAGCCTTGCCGGCTTTCTGGCGCGAGACCATGTTTTCCACCGTGGCCATGAAACCGTAGCCGCCCGTACTGGACAGCAGCAGCGTTGCCGTTGCCGGGCCGGCAAAGTAGTGCAGCATTTGCGTGCCGGACTCCAGCTCGATCAGCGTCGTCACCGGCTGGCCGTCGCCACGCCCGCCCGGCAGCAGCGATACCGCCACCGAGTAGATGCGCCCGTTGGACCCAAACACCAAGAGCGTGTCTACGCTGCGGCATTCAAACGTGCCGTACAGGCCGTCGCCGGCCTTGAAGGCAAAGGTGGATGCCTCGTGACCGTGGCCGGTGCGGGCGCGCACCCAGCCCTTCTGGCTGACCACCACGGTGACGGGCTCGTCCACCACCTTGATCTCCAGCACGGCTTTTTTCTCGGTCTGGATCAGCGTGCGGCGTGGGTCAGCAAAGACCTTGGCGTCGGCTTCGATTTCTTTCACCATCAAGCGGCGCAGCGCGGCGGGGCTGCCGAGGATTTCTTCGAGCTTGCCCTGTTCGGTACGCAACTCGGACAACTCCTGCTCGATCTTGATGGCTTCGAGTCGTGCGAGCTGGCGCAGACGGATTTCCAAGATGTCTTCGGCCTGGCGGTCGCTCAGGCGGAAACGCTCGATCAACGCGGCCTTGGGCTCGTCGCTGTTGCGGATGATGTGGATGACCTCGTCGATGTTCAGCAGAACGAGCTGGCGGCCCTCCAGGATGTGGATGCGGTCCAGCACCTTGCCCAGACGGTGTCGGCTGCGCTTCTCGATCGTGCTCTGGCGAAAGGCAATCCATTCCACCAGCATCTGGCGCAGCGACTTCTGCACCGGTTTGCCGTCCAACCCCACCATGGTGAGGTTGATCGGCGAAGACGTTTCCAAGCTGGTATGGGCCAAGAGCGCGGTGATGAGTTCCTGCTGCTCGATGCGGCTGGTCTTGGGCTCAAACACCAGGCGCACCAGCGCGTCCTTGTTGGATTCGTCGCGCACCACGTCGAGCACGCTCAGGATGCTGGCCTTGAGTTGCGTCTGTTCCTGCGACAGCGCCTTCTTGCCGGCCTTGACTTTGGGGTTGGTCAGCTCTTCGATTTCTTCGAGCACACGCTGGCTGCTGACGCCGGGCGGCAGCTCGGTCACCACCAGTTGCCATTGGCCGCGCGCCAGGTCTTCGATCTTCCAGCGGGCGCGTACCTTCAGCGAACCACGGCCGGTGCGGTAGGCATCGGCAATGTCGCCGGCCGGGCTGATGATCTGGCCACCGCCGGGAAAGTCGGGGCCGGGGATCAGTGTGAAGAGTTCGTCGTCGGACAGCTTGTCGTTCTTGACCAGTGCCACACAGGCCTGCGCCACTTCGCCCAGGTTGTGGCTGGGAATCTCTGTGGCCAGGCCCACCGCAATGCCGCTGGCGCCGTTGAGCAGGCTGAATGGCAGGCGTGCCGGCAATTGCCGCGGCTCTTCGGTAGAACCGTCGTAGTTGGGCTGAAATTCCACCGTGCCCTGGTCGATCTCGTCGAGCAGCAGGCTGGTGATCTTGGCCAGGCGCGCCTCGGTGTAACGCATCGCGGCGGCGCCGTCGCCATCGCGCGAACCGAAGTTGCCCTGCCCGTCCACCAACGGATAGCGCTGCGAAAAGTCCTGCGCCATGCGCACCAACGCGTCGTAGGCCGACTGGTCGCCGTGCGGGTGGAAGCGGCCCAGCACATCACCGACCACGCGCGCACTCTTGACCGGCTTGGCACCGACATTGCCGTTGGCACCGCCAAAGCCCAGACCCATGCGCGACATGGAATACAGAATGCGCCGCTGCACGGGCTTCAGGCCATCACACACATCGGGCAAGGCGCGGCCCTTGACCACGGACAGCGCGTACTCCAGGTAGGCGCGCTGGGCGTAGGTGGCCAGGTTCAGTTGGTCATCGCCCCCGTCTTCGGGGCGGTTGAGGTCAAGAATCGGTTGGTCAGTCATGGAACGGAAAAGCAATCAAAGTCGGTTTAATCGGTGACGGTCAGTAGGCCGGTCATGCGCGTGAGGGGCTGCACCATATTGCCGCGCCCGCGGGCACCCGCCGGCGCACCGAGCGTAGTGGCCAGGGCCTCGGTGCGCGCTGGCGTACCCGGTGCCGGCACAGGGCGCAGCCCCTCGTAGAGCTGCAGCACGGTTTTCACGTAGTTCTGGGTTTCCCTGAAATTGGGAATCTTGTTGCCCGCCTTTTGCACCGCGCCTTCGCCGGCGTTGTAGGCGGCCAGCGCCAAGTCCAGTTGGCCCGGAAACATCTGCAGCAGGTCATGCAGGTAGCGGGTGCCGGTATTGATGTTGGTGCGCACATCCATCAGCTTTTTGTGTGCGGAGCCAAAGCGGTCGCTCTGGATACCGTAACGCGCGGCCGTATCGGGGATCACCTGCATCAAACCGACGGCGCCCTTGGACGAGACGGCACTGGGGTCAAAGCCGGATTCGGTGGCAATCAACGCCTGCAGCAGTGCGTAGTCCACCTGGTGCGCCAGCGCCGCAGTACGCAGGTAGGGCTGGGCCACCCGGTAACCGGGCGTGGATTCCATATAGGCGATGAGCCGGCTGGTGGCGTTGGACACCTCGGCCGCTGGCAACGGTGCACCGGCCTCCTCCGGGCGGTCCAGGCTGGACGCGCCGCGGAAAAACACTTCGTAGCGCGCATCCAGCTGGCTGGACGCGAAATGCGCCACGCCACGCTCGTCGACATAGCTCCAGACGTCGGATTTGGCATGAAAAGAGGCTGTAGCGCCCATCAGAAGAGCGCAGGTAGCTACTATTTTCATAGCAAATGAACGAACCACCGGGTGTGCCATGGTCAGACGTCGATCTCCACGGAGTCGCCGTGGAGTTCCATCAGTTCGCGTCGGGCGGCGGCCTCGCCTTTGCCCATGAGCTTGGTGATCAACGCCTCGGTGGCGCCAAAGTCGATGGCACCCAGCGTGACCGGCAACAGGCGGCGCGTGTCCGGGTTCAGCGTGGTGTCCCACAGTTGCTCGGCATTCATCTCGCCCAAGCCTTTGAAGCGGCTGATGCTCCAGGCGCCTTCGCGCACACCTTCCTTGCGCAGCTTGTCGAGGATGGCGGTCAGTTCACCCTCGTCCAGCGCATAGGCCTTGGATGCGGGCTTCTTGCCGCGTGCCGGTGCGTCCACGCGGAACAGCGGCGGGCGGGCCACATAGACGTTGCCGGCTTCGATGAGCTTGGGAAAATGGCGGAAGAACAGCGTCAGCAGCAGCACCTGGATATGCGAGCCGTCGACGTCCGCGTCACTCAGGATGCAGACCTTGCCGTAACGCAGGCCGCTCAAATCTGGCGTGTCGTTGGGGCCGTGTGGGTCGACGCCAATGGCGACAGAAATATCGTGAATTTCGGTATTGGCAAACAGGCGGTCGCGGTCCACCTCCCAGGTGTTCAGCACCTTGCCGCGCAGCGGCAGGATGGCCTGGTTTTCTTTGTCACGGCCCATCTTGGCGCTGCCGCCGGCGGAGTCGCCCTCCACCAGAAACACTTCGTTGTAGAGCGTGTCGCGGCTTTCGCAGTCAGTCAGCTTGCCAGGCAGCACGGCGACGCCGGAGCTCTTGCGCTTCTCGACCTTCTGGCCCGCCTTCTGCCGCGTCTGCGCGGCCTTGATCGCCAGCTCAGCCAGCTTCTTGCCGTAGTCCACATGCTGGTTCAGCCAGAGTTCCAGCGCCGGGCGCACAAAATTGGATACCAGGCGCACCGCGTCGCGTGAATTGAGGCGTTCCTTGATCTGGCCCTGGAACTGCGGGTCCAGCACCTTAGCGCTCAAGACATAGCTGGCGCGGGCGAACACGTCTTCGGGCATCAACTTGACCCCCTTGGGCAGCAAGCTGTGCAGCTCGATAAAGCTCTTGACCGCCGTGAACAGGCCGTCGCGCAGGCCGCTTTCGTGCGTGCCGCCGGCGCTGGTGGGGATCAGGTTCACATAGCTCTCGCGCACCGGGTTGCCTTCTTCGGTAAAGGCCACGCACCAGGATGCGCCCTCGCCTTCGGCGAAGTTGTCATTGCTATCGGCGAAACCCTCGCCGTCGAACAGCGGAATGACCGGATCGCCGGTCAGCGTCTGCATCAGGTAGTCCTTCAGACCGCCCTTGTAGAGCCAGTTTTGCGTGTCCTTGGTCTTCTCCACCACCAAGGTGACGCTGACGCCTGGCATCAGCACCGCCTTGCTGCGCAGCAGGTGCGTCAGCTCGCCCATGGGCAACACGGCAGATTCAAAGTACTTGGCGTCGGGCCAGACGCGCACCGTCGTGCCACTCTTGCGGTCGCCCTCACCGGCCTTGCGGATTTGCAGGGCTTCGGTGACGTCACCGCCTTCGAATACGAGGCGCGCCACCGAGCCTTCGCGGTAGCTGGTGGCCTCCAGGCGCTTGCCCAGCGCGTTGGTCACGGACACGCCCACGCCGTGCAGGCCGCCCGAGAAGCTGTAGGCGCCACCCTTGCCCTTGTCAAACTTGCCACCAGCGTGCAGCCGGGTGAACACCAGCTCAATCACCGGGGCCTTTTCCTCGGGGTGCATGCCGAACGGAATGCCGCGGCCATCGTCCTCGATGCTGACCGAGCCGTCGGTGTGCAGCGTGACCTTGATCTTTTTGCCATAGCCGGCCAGCGCTTCGTCGGCCGCGTTGTCCAGCACTTCCTGGATGATGTGCAGCGGGTTGTCGGTGCGGGTGTACATACCCGGGCGCTGCTTGACCGGCTCCAGGCCCTTGAGGACGCGGATGGAACCTTCGGAATATTCGGGGGTGGATTTGACGGAGGTACTTGTTGCCATAGGGCGCGATTGTAGTGCTTTGGTGCGATTTATACTGTATGCATCAACAGCACCGACCCAATCCTTCCTTCCACTAGGCCGGTTGCCCGTCTGGCGGCGGGGCCATTCGGGATTGGCTACATTTAGTTCCCATGCAATCCCCCACCCCCCGACTCAGTCTTGTGCAGCTGCTCATCTGCGGCGCTGCCATCGTCACGCTTTCCATGGGTATACGCCACGGCTTTGGCCTGTGGTTGCAGCCCATCACGCAGGCCCAGGACTGGAGCCGCGAGACCTTTGCCTTTGCCATCGCCATCCAGAATCTGGCCTGGGGCCTGTCCGGGATTTTTGCCGGCATGGTGGCGGACCGCTTTGGCGCTTTCAAAGTCATCGTGGTGGGCGCGGCGCTGTACGCGCTGGGCCTAGTGGGCATGGCGCACGCCGGCACGCCGCTGCTCTTTACCCTCTCCACCGGCATCCTGATTGGCGTGGCCCAGGCCGGCACCACCTATGCCGTGGTCTACGGTGTGATAGGCCGCAATGTGCCCGCCGACAAGCGCTCCTGGGCCATGGGTATTACCGCAGCAGCCGGCTCGTTCGGCCAGTTTTTGATGGTGCCGACCGAGGGCTTTCTGATCGGCAGTTTTGGCTGGCAGCAGGCGCTGAGCCTGCTGGGCTTTGCCGCGCTGCTGATCGCACCGTTGGCCTGGGGCCTGCGGGAACCCGGCTTTGCCAGCAGCGCCCCGTTGGCGCGTGAGCAGACCATCGTGCAGGCACTGCGCGAGGCCTTCAAATACCCCAGCTTCCAGTTGCTGATGGCCGGCTACTTTGTCTGCGGCTTCCAGGTGGTGTTCATCGGCGTGCACATGCCCAGCTATTTGAAAGACAAAGGCCTGTCGCCCCAGGTGGCCAGTTACGCGCTGGCGCTGATCGGCCTGTTCAACGTGTTTGGCACCTACGCCGCTGGTGTACTGGGTCAGAAACTGGCCAAACGCAAAATCCTGGCCTTTATCTACCTGGCACGCGCCACGGCCATTGCCCTGTTCCTGCTGGTCCCGCTGTCACCCGTGAGCGTGTACGTGTTCGCCAGCGTGATGGGGCTGCTGTGGCTGTCCACCGTGCCCGTCACCAATGCCACCGTGGCGCAAATTTTTGGCGTGGCGCACCTGTCCATGCTCAGTGGTTTTGTCTTTTTCAGCCACCAAATCGGCTCCTTCCTGGGTGTCTGGCTGGGCGGCTATCTGTATGACCGCACCGGCAGCTACGACGTGGTCTGGTACATCGCCATCGCGCTGGGTGTGATGGCGGCGCTGGTGAACCTGCCCGTGAAAGAGGTTGCGATTGCGCGCCCCGCGCCAGCAGCCGCCTGACGCGATGGCCCTGCGGTCAAAACTGCCTCTGCGCATGCTGGGCGCCAGCCTGGCGGTTGGCGTGCTGGGTGGCGTGTTTCTGCTCTACACCCGGCCCGATTTTCTGGTCCAAATGGCCAACCAGTTGTGGGCCTGTTTTTAACCATCGGCTTCACCCGCGATACTCCGCTGCATGACCCACACCCTGCGAACCATCCTCATCACCGGCGCGTCCGACGGTATCGGTACCGAAATAGCCCGGCTACTGGCCAAGCAGCATGGCACTGCCATGGCACAGGTGCCGGCCGCCCGCAACGACCACGCCAAACCCACATGAGCAAGGTACCGGCACACGCCGGCCTAGCAGCCCCATCGCCCTGGATCGTGCGCTGGTCGCACTTGCTGCCGCCGCAATCCACCGTACTGGACATTGCTTGCGGTGCGGGGCGTCATCTGGCCTGGTTTGCCGCGCGCGGCCACGCCGTCACCGGCATAGACCGGGACATTGCACCGGCCCGTCTGGCCCAGGCTCCCGGCAAACTGGTCTGTGCCGACATTGAAAACGGACCTTGGCCGTTGACAGCAGCCAACGGGCCACAGACCTTTGGTGCAGTCGTTGTCACCAACTACCTGTGGCGCGCGCTGCTGCCCACCATGGTGCAAAGCATCGCCCCCGGTGGGGTCTTTTTGTACGAAACCTTTGCAGCAGGCAACGAGACCGTGGGACGCCCCGCCCGCGCGGATTTTCTGCTGCAACCCGGCGAATTGCTACAGGCCAGCCTGGGACTACACGTCGTTGCCTATGAACACGGCTGTCTGGATAGCCCGCAGCGTTTTGTCCAACGCATTGCCGCCGTGCGCCCCCTGGACCCGAGCGCCCCGACGGCTTTACCGGCCCGACATGCACTCTAGGTAAAATGCTCGTTTACCGTTTTTATTCCTGACATGAACGCTACACACCGTCCAATCCGGGGCAGCATCGTTGCCCTCGTCACTCCCATGCTGGATGACGGTTCCGTGGACTACCCCGCCCTGCGCAAATTGATCGACTGGCATATCGCCGAGGGAACAGACTGCATTGGCGTGGTGGGTACCACTGGCGAGTCACCCACGGTCAGCGTGGAAGAACATTGCGAGATCATCCGCGTCTCGGTCGAGCAAGCCGCCAAGCGTGTGCCCATCATGGCCGGTTGCGGCGCCAACTCCACCAAGGAAGCGATTGAGCTGGCCAAATTTGCCCGACAGGTCGGCGCCGACTGCCAGTTGCAAGTCGTGCCCTACTACAACAAGCCCACACAGGAAGGCCAGTACCAGCACTTCAAGGCCATTGCCGAAGCCACTGGTGATCTGCCCATCGTGCTGTACAACGTGCCGGGTCGCTCGGTCGCCGATATGGCCCATGACACCGTGCTGCGCCTGGCAACGGTACCCGGCATCGTCGGCATCAAGGAAGCCACCGGCAATATCGAGCGCGCCCAGTGGCTCATCAAGGAAGCCCCCAAGGGCTTCTCCATCTACTCGGGTGACGACCCTACCGCCGTGGCGCTGATGCTGTGCGGCGGTCACGGCAATGTGAGCGTCACGGCCAATGTGGCGCCGCGTCTGATGCACGAGCTGTGCATGGCAGCCATCGCTGGCGATGTGCAAAAGGCCATGCAAATCCAGTTGAAACTGTTGCCACTGCACAAAACACTGTTTGTGGAAGCCAACCCCATCCCCGTGAAATGGGCCGTGGCCCGCATGGGCTTGTGCAAGCCGGCCCTGCGCCTGCCGCTGACCCCCCTGACCACCACCAACCAGCCTGCGCTGGAAGCCGTGATGCAGTCGGTGGGACTGATTTGAACGCACGTTCATTCTTGAGGAAATCTGTGAACCCAATCTCCAAAGTAGCTCTCGTGGGCGTGGCCCTGGCACTGAGTGCCTGCTCGACCCTGGAGTCCGACAAGGTGGACTACCGCAGCACCGCCAAGGCGGCGCCGCTCGACATACCACCCGATTTGACGCAGTTGTCCAAAGATACCCGCTATACCGTCGTCAATGGCGCCGTATCCGCCTCCGGCTACCAGGCCGGCCTGGCCGCATCCACCAAGGCACCCATCGCTGCGACCTCTTTGGGTGATGTTCGCATCGAGCGCGCAGGCAACCAACGCTGGCTGGTGGTCAACCGCACGCCCGAAAAGCTGTGGGATCCGATACGGGACTTCTGGCAAGAAAACGGCTTTCTGCTGGCCATGGACCAGAGCAACCTGGGCATCATGGAAACCGACTGGGCCGAGAACCGCGCCAAGATTCCGATGGATTTCATCCGCGCGTCCATTGGAAAATTGCTGGACTCGCTGTACTCCACCGCCGAACGTGACAAATTCCGCACACGGCTGGAACGCAATGCCGACGGCAATACCGAGATCTACATCAGCCACCGCGGTGTGATCGAGGTCTACGCCGGCGAACAAAAAGGCTCAACCGTCTGGCAACCACGCCCGACCGATCCCGAACTGGAAGCCGAATTCCTGCGCCGCCTCATGGTGAAACTGGGTGCCAGCCAGGAACAAGCGCAAAACCTGGTCGCCAACAGCGTGGCAAAAAGCACCGCTACGGTGTCTGATGTCCGCGGGCAGCCCGTGGTTCTGATCGAAGAAGGCTTCGATCGCGCCTGGCGTCGTGTCGGTCTGGCACTGGACCGCACCGGTTTCACCGTGGAAGACCGCGACCGCAAACAGGGCATCTACTACGTCCGCTACGTCGCGATCAACCCGGACAATACAGAGCCCGGCTTCTTCAGCAAGCTGTTTGGCGGCAGCGCCAAGGCTAACGAGGCCAGCAAGTTCCAGATCGCCGTGCGAAGCCAGGGTGAATCCACCACCGTTTCGGTGATGGATGCCAACGGGGCGCCCGAATCTTCGGCCAGTGCGCAGCGCATCGTCAAGGTCATCGCCGACGATATTAAATAAGCCCCAAGCCGCCATCCTCGCAAGGGTGGCGCACAATATCCAGACGAAAAAAAACCACCTTGCGGTGGTTTTTTTTCGTCTGCAAGCAGATTACTGCTTGGCCGGCTCGGAAGCGGCAGCAGCTGCGGGAGCAGCAGCTGCGGGAGCAGCTGCAGGAGCAGATGCGTCAGCAGCAGGAGCGGGAGCAGCAGCAGGAGCGGGAGCAGCAGCGGGAGCAGCTTCTTCCTTCTTACCGCAGGCAGCCAGAGCAGCAGCAGCGATAACAGCTGCCAAAACGAGAGACTTGTTCATTTTTAAAAACTTTAGTGAGTTAACGAAACAATTTCCGGAAATTGTCTTGCCAGCAAGCCGACAAGACCCTGGTAAAAAGCATTCGATCTCTTCTTCCCAGAGCCCCGCATTATAGGGGCATTTTTTCGGGTATACCCTCCCCCACCGCCTACAAACCCAGTGTCGAAGCCGCAAAGCCCGGTGCGCCCTGCTTGCGGCACTCGTCCAGCTCCTGCTTCAGCAGCACCCGGCGCTGGGCTTCCCGGCTGGCCACGCCGGTGCTGCGCGCCAGGTCCAGCTTGCGCATGAACCACTGGGGACTCCACAGTACGCTGGGAAATTCGTCCACGCTGATGTGCTTGCACACGCGGCACTCCACCAGGTGGCCCCACCGGATGCGCCAATCGACAAAGCGGGCGTGGTAGCGCTGTACGCTCTCAAAACCGTGGGCCAGTAGCACGAGACGGCGCCCGGGCTGCGCCCAAGCATGCAGGGACTCCACCACCACGCGCTCACGCAACGGCCAGTCTTCGAAACTGGCATCGCTCCAGACCATTTCGGACCAGCCCTCGCGCACAGCGCAGGCCAGCGCATCGCGCACCAGTTGCTCAAACGCGACCGGACCATTGAAGGGCCCCGTATGCAGATCGGCAGGTGGCTCAGGCGTCGACATATGCCCACCCTGCATCACACCAGTCCGCCAGCAAGGCCTGCGCCGCATCACCCAGCTTTTGCACCTCATGGGCCTGGAGTCCGCGCTGGTCGGCCAAGCGCCGCATGAGTTGCGCGTCGCGCCCCGCAGCCCGGTAGCTTTCGCCGTTGATAAAGACATGGTGCTGGTCGTACAGCATGCGCGTGCGCCGGTCCAGGCGCACGGCGCCGGGTTGGGCGTCGATGTCGCCGTCGTCGAACCAGACGCTGGCCTTGGGCTCGCTCAGGTATTCGCCCAGGGCACGGCGCAGGGCCAGCGGATCGCGCAGGGCCCGGTCCAGGGCCTGCTGGGCAAACGCCACCATGGCGTCCGGAATATCGGCGCTGCGTTCCTGGGCCGGTTGCACCGGGTCACGGTACAGGCCAGTCCCCACCTCATCCACGGCCTGCTCAGCCAGGCGCTGCAGCACCTCGCGGGCCAACTCCCCTTCTGCCGGCGCGCGAAAACCGATGGAATAAGTCATGCATTCGCCCTCGGCCACGCCGTCGTGGGCATAGCGCGGCGGCAGGTACAGCATGTCGCCGGGTTCCAGCACGAATTCCTGCTCGGGTTCGAAATTCGCCAGGATTTTGAGCGGCACATCGGGCTGCAGGCGCAGGTCCTTCTGCCTGCCGATGCGCCAGCGCCGCCGCCCTTGCGCCTGCAGCAAAAACACGTCGTAGCTGTCAAAGTGTGGCCCCACGCCACCGCCATCAGTGGCGTAGCTGATCATCACATCGTCCAGCCGTGCGTCCGGCACAAAGCGGAACTGCTGCAGCAGCGCGTGCACACCGTCGTCGTGCAGATCTACTCCCTGCACCAGCAGGGTCCAGGCCGCCTGCTTGAAGGGCGGCAACGCCCGGCGTGCAAACGGGCCGTGCCGCATACGCCAGCCCTGCTTCGCACCCGTCCCGGATTGCACAATCAGGCGCGATTCCACGGATTCCTGTGCCGCCAGGTCCAGCAAGGCCTGGCGCCCCACAGGGGCCTGGAATTGGGGAATGGCCTGGCGGATCACCAGGGGCTTTTTCTGCCAGTGGCGGCGCATAAAGGTGGCAGGCGTCAGCCCACCGAGAAGCTGCAAGGGTTCGTTCACGTTCATGGACCCATTTTCGGCGCTTTGGGAGCCAAAAGCCAATGCAAACTGCGACAATTCCACCATGGACATTACTCAACAATGCGTGGTCGCCCTGACCTGGACGCTGAAAGACACCTTGGGCGAAGAACTGGACGTGCTCGATGAGCCGGTGGAATTCCTGCTGGGCGGCCATGACCTGCTGCCCGCCATAGAAGCCGCCCTGCAAGGCCACACCGTGGGCGCGAAGATCGACCTGCAGATTGAACCTGAGCAGGCCTTTGGCGATTTCAACGACCAGTTGCTGTTTCTCGAGCCGCGCCACCTGTTCCCCGCCGAACTGCAAGAAGGCCTGACGATGGAAGGCTCCGCCCTGCCGAAAGGCTGCAACCCGGATGCGCCCAAAGATGCGCTCTACACGGTCACCGACATCTACCCCGAGCATGTGGTGCTGGACGGCAACCACCCGCTGGCGGGTATTGCCATCCGCATCAGTATGAAAGTCGAGAGCGTGCGCGAAGCCACCGAAGAAGAAATCGGTCGCGGCTCCGCTGGCACCGGCTTCTTCCGCATCCAACCTTTCCATGCCGAAGGGCCAGGCAGCGACTCACTCCACTGAGATCAAAAATGGCCGCTGGCGCGCATGCCATCTGCACCAGCAGCTATCAAAAGCGGAGCAAAGCAGGCAAGACTAAGCCTTGCCGGTAGAGCCGTAACCGCCCTCGCCGCGCTCGGACGCTGCGGCAAATTCGGGCACGATGTTGAACTGCGCCTGCACCACCGGCACCACCACCAGTTGGGCGATGCGCTCCATGGGTTCGATGGTGAACGCGGTGCTGCTGCGGTTCCAGGCGCTGACCATCAACTGCCCCTGGTAGTCGCTGTCGATCAGGCCCACCAGATTGCCCAGCACAATGCCGTGCTTATGGCCCAGGCCCGAACGCGGCAGGATCAGCGCTGCATAGCCCGGGTCGTCCAGATGGATGGCCATGCCGGTAGGCACCAGTTGCCAGGCATTGGGCGCCAGCGTGAGCGGTGCTTCCAGGCAGGCGCGCAGGTCCAGACCGGCACTGCCGGGGGTGGCGTAGCTGGGCAGGTTGTCTGCCAGGCGGGGGTCGATGATCTTAACGTCGATTTTCATAGATACGGTTTAAGGGGAAGCGGCTTGCAAGCGGGCCGCGATTTCTGCCACCAGCAGGCGCGCCAGGGCGAGCTTGCTGTTGCGCGGGATTTCCTGTGCGCCCTGGGCATCCACCAGCAGCAGCGCGTTGTCGTCCTGGCCAAACGTGGCCGGGCCGATATTGCCGACCAGCAGGGGCACACCCTTGCGTGCGCGCTTGGCCGTGGCATGGACCAACAGGTCGTGGCTTTCGGCCGCAAAACCTACGCAGTACAGCGCGCCGCTTTGCGCGCGCGGTGATTGCGCCAGCGTGGCCAGGATGTCGGCGTTCTCGACAAAGCCCAGCGCGGGCGGCGCACCTGACCCGTCTTTCTTGATCTTCTGGTCGGCCGCCTGCGCCGGGCGCCAATCGGCCACCGCCGCAGTTGCTACAAATATGCTAGCTACCGGCGCATGTTCCATGCAGGCTGCGAGCATATTTTGTGCTGATTTGACATCCACACGGGTGACGCCACGCGGCGTGGGCAGGTTCACCGGGCCCGCCACCAGCGTGACTTGCGCGCCCGCTTCCTGCGCGGCACGGGCTATGGCAAAGCCCATCTTGCCGCTGGAGAGATTGGTGATGCCGCGCACCGGGTCGATGGCTTCAAACGTGGGGCCGGCAGTGACCAGCACCTGGTGCCCTGCCAGCACCTTGGGCTGGAAGAAGGCCACCACGTCCTGCAGCAATTCCTGTGGCTCCAGCATGCGCCCGTCGCCGGTTTCGCCGCAGGCCTGAAAACCGGTTCCCACCCCCAACAGCGTGGCACCATCGGACTGCAATTGCGCCAGATTGCGCTGGGTGGCCGGGTGCGCCCACATCTCGCGGTTCATCGCTGGCGCAATCAGCAGCGGCACGGTAGCGATGGGACGTGCCAGACACATCAGGCTCAGCAAATCGTCGGCGCGGCCGTGCAACAGCTTGGCCATGAAGTCAGCGCTGCACGGGGCAATCAAAATGGCATCCGCCTCGCGGCTGAGATTGATATGCGCCATGTTGTTCTCGGGGCGCGCGTCCCACTGCGAATCGAACACGGGGCGGTTGCTCAGCGCCTGCATGGTCACGGGTGTGATGAACTGGGCCGCGGCTTCGGTCATGACCACCTGCACCGTGGCGCCCTCTTTGATCAGCGCGCGGCACAGCTCGGCGGCCTTGTAGCAGGCGATGCCACCCGTGAGGCCCAGGACAATGTGTTTACCGGCTAGGTCGTTCATCGGGGGGAATGTAGCAGACCCGTTTTGTTTTTCCCTGGATCGGGTGCTTTGGCCCCGCAGGGAAAAGAGATACAAGATGCAACCCTGCAAAGGAGGCAGATACCTCACACGTATAATCTCGCTTTACCACCTCATCGAACACGAAGTTCGACCCTGACATGACCAAATTTGTCTTCGTCACCGGCGGTGTGGTGTCCTCCCTGGGCAAGGGAATCGCCTCAGCCTCCCTCGCTGCGATTCTGGAATCGCGGGGCCTGACAGTCACCCTCATCAAGCTGGACCCCTACCTCAACGTAGACCCCGGCACCATGTCGCCGCTGCAGCACGGGGAGGTTTTTGTCACCGACGACGGCGCGGAAACCGACCTGGATTTGGGCCACTACGAGCGTTTCATCGAAACGCGCATGCGCAAGTCCAACAACTTCACCACCGGACAGATCTACAAGAGCGTGCTCGACAAGGAACGCCGCGGTGATTACCTGGGCAAGACCGTGCAGGTTATCCCCCATGTGACCAATGAGATCCAGGAGTTTGTGAAGCGCGGCGCCCGCTTTGGCGAACCCGATGCGGTGGACGTGGCCATTGTCGAAATCGGTGGCACCGTGGGTGACATCGAGTCCCTGCCCTTCCTCGAAGCCGTGCGCCAGATGAGCCTCAAGCTCGGCCCTAACAACAGCGCCTTTGTGCACCTGAGTTACCTGCCCTGGATTGCTGCAGCAGGCGAACTGAAAACCAAGCCGACCCAGCACACCGCCAAGCAGTTGCGTGAAATCGGCATCCAGGCCGACGCGCTGCTGTGCCGTGCGGATCGCCCCATCCCCGAGGAAGAGCGCCAGAAGATTTCGCTGTTCTCCAATGTGCCCGAGTGGGGTGTCATCTCCATGTGGGACGTGGACACCATCTACAAGGTGCCGCGCATGCTGCACGAGCAAGGCCTGGACGGCCTGATCTGCGACAAGTTGCGCCTGAACACACCGCCCGCGAACCTCAAGCGCTGGGACGAGCTGGTCTACGAGACCGAGCACCCCAAGGGCGAAGTCACCATCGCCATGGTCGGCAAGTATGTGGACCTGACCGACAGCTACAAGTCGGTCAACGAAGCGCTGCGCCATGCCGGCATGAAGAACCATGTACGCGTGAAGATCGAGCATGTGGATTCGGAAACCATCGACAGCGGCAGCGTGAAGCAGCTCGCCAAATACGACGCCATTCTGGTGCCGGGCGGCTTTGGCAAACGCGGTATCGAAGGCAAGATCAGCACCGCACGCTTCGCCCGTGAAAACAAGGTGCCCTACCTGGGTATCTGCCTGGGCATGCAGGTCGCCACCATCGAGTTCGCGCGCCATGTGGCCGGCCTCAAGGAGGCCAACAGCACCGAGTTTGAGCCCGACAGTCCCAACCCCGTGATCGCACTGATCACCGAATGGAAGGACGCGGACGGCACCATCAAGACACGTGACCAGAATTCCGACCTCGGCGGCACCATGCGCCTGGGTGCACAAAGCTCGGACGTGGCCAAGAACACGTTGGCCCACCAGATCTATGGCGACGTGGTCACCGAACGCCACCGCCACCGCTACGAGGCCAATGTCAACTATCTGGACCGCCTGCGTACCGCCGGTCTGGTGATCTCGGCGCTGACGCAGCGCGAACAGCTCACCGAAATCGTGGAGTTGCCGCAGACGGTGCACCCCTGGTTTGTCGGCGTGCAGTTCCACCCCGAGTTCAAGTCCACACCCTGGGACGGTCACCCGCTGTTCAATGCCTTTATCAAGGCCGCGGTGGAGCACCAGACTGCCAGCAAGAAACTGAAGGTAGCGGCCTGATATGAATCTTTGCGGTTTTGATGTCGGCCTCGACCAGCGTTTTTTCCTGATCGCAGGCACCTGCTCCATCGAAGGATTGGAAATGTCCATTGACGTGGCAGGCCAACTCAAGGAAGCCTGCGCCGCCCTGGGCATCCCCCTGATCTACAAAGGCTCCTTCGACAAGGCCAACCGCTCTTCCGGCACAACCAAGCGAGGCGTCGGCATGGAACAGGGCTTGCACATCCTGAGCGAAGTGCGCCGCCAGACCGGTCTGCCCGTGCTGACAGATGTGCACGAAGCATCCCAGGTGGCTGAAGTCGCCAGCGTGGTCGATGTGCTGCAAACACCCGCCTTCCTGTGCCGCCAGACCGATTTTATCCGCGCCGTCGCCCAAAGCGGCAAACCGGTGAACATCAAAAAGGGCCAGTTCCTCGCGCCCTGGGACATGAAGAACGTCATCGACAAGGCCCGCGCCGCCGCCGAAGAGGTGGGGCTCTCGCCTGACCGCTTCCTGGCCTGCGAGCGTGGCGTGAGTTTTGGCTACAACAACCTCGTGGCCGATATGAGCAGCCTGGCCGAGATGCGCAAGTCTGGCGCGCCCGTGGTTTTCGATGTGACCCACTCGGTGCAAAAGCCCGGCGGTCAGGGTACCAGCAGTGGCGGCGCCCGCGAGATGGTGCCCGTGTTGGCACGCGCAGGGGCGGCTGTTGGCGTGGCAGGCTTCTTTATGGAGACCCATCCCCGCCCTGCCGAAGCCTGGTCCGACGGCCCCAATGCCGTGCCGCTCAAACACATGAAGGCGCTATTGGAAACGCTGGTGGCGCTGGATTCCGTAACCAAAAAAACTCCGTTCCTGGAGAACAGTTTCAACTGATGGGCTGCATGATCGGTCCAACCTTTTTTGTTTTGAACTGAAAGAGAAGTAATGAGCGCTATTGTTGACATCGTCGGCCGCGAAATCCTGGATTCACGCGGCAACCCCACAGTGGAATGTGACGTTTTGCTGGAGTCCGGCACCATGGGCCGTGCAGCGGTTCCCAGCGGTGCCTCCACCGGCTCACGCGAAGCCATCGAGCTGCGCGACGGCGACAAGAAACGCTACCTCGGCAAGGGCGTGCTCAAGGCCGTGGAACACATCAACACCGAAATCTCCGAAGCCGTGCTGGGCCTGGACGCCTCCGAACAGGCTTTCCTGGACAAGACGCTGATCGATCTGGACGGTACCGATAACAAGTCCCGCCTGGGTGCCAATGCCATGCTGGCGGTCTCCATGGCCGTGGCCCGCGCTGCGGCCGAAGAGTCCGGCCTGCCGCTGTACCGCTATTTCGGCGGCATGTCGGCTGTGCAAATGCCCGTGCCGATGATGAACGTCATGAACGGTGGCGAACACGCCAATAACAACCTCGACCTGCAAGAGTTGATGATCATCCCCGTGGGCGCCCCGAGCTTCCGCGAAGCACTGCGCTATGGCGCCGAGGTATTCCAGGCGCTGAAGAAAATCCTGCACGACAAAGGCATCAGCACCGCCGTCGGTGACGAAGGTGGCTTTGCCCCCAACGTGGCCAACCATGAAGCCGCGATTCAGATGATTCTGGAAGCCATCACCAAGGCGGGCTATGAACCCGGTACCCAGATCGCACTGGGCCTGGACTGCGCTGCCTCCGAGTTCTACAAGGACGGCAAATACCACCTGGAAGGCGAAGGCCTGACCTTGAACAGCCAGGAGTGGACCGACATCCTGGCGACCTGGGTCGACAAGTACCCCATTATCAGTATCGAAGACGGCATGGCCGAAGGCGACTGGGATGGCTGGAAGATTTTGACCGACCGTTTGGGCAAGAAGGTGCAGATCGTTGGTGACGACCTGTTCGTTACCAACACCAAGATCCTGAAGGAAGGCATTGACAAGAACATTGCCAATTCCATCCTGATCAAGATCAACCAGATCGGCACGCTGACCGAAACCTTCGCCGCCATCGAGATGGCCAAACGTGCCGGCTACACCGCCGTCATCAGCCACCGCTCGGGCGAAACCGAAGACTCCACGATCTCTGACATTGCCGTCGGTACCAATGCTGGCCAGATCAAAACCGGTTCGCTCAGCCGCTCCGACCGCATGGCCAAGTACAACCAGTTGCTGCGCATCGAAGAAGACCTGGGCGATGTGGCCGTTTACCCCGGCCGCGCCGCGTTCTACAACCTGAAGTGATGGCCCCCACGCTCCACCGCTGCGCGGGTCCCTGCCCCCCAAAGGGGCTGTTTTGCCTTGGGGCGGCCCGGCGGCAAAACCTGTTGCGCGGTGCTGCGTATGAGTAATCGTTTCGTCCCTACCGCCCTGATTGCCCTGCTGTTGATACTGCATGGCCAGTTGTGGTTTGGTCGGGGCAGCGTGCCCAATGTGGCCAAGCTTCAGGGGCAGCTCGAAGCCCAGCAACGCAACAATGCCCAAGCCGCCCTGGCCAATGATCGCCTGGGCGCAGAAATCCGCGACCTGCGCGAGGGCCTGGAAATCGTCGAAGAAAAAGCGCGCACCGAGTTGGGCATGGTCAAGTCCAACGAGATCTACGTCCAGATTGCCAAATAACCGGCTGCTGCCCCAGCGCAGATGAAGATTGCCATTCTCGGGGCCGATGCCAGTGACACCCGGCAGTTGCGGCAGGCATTGCAACTGGCCCTTTCAGCGTCCGACATCGACAGTCCCCCGGCAGAAATTTCCGAAACCACGGCCCTCATGGCCCTCCTGCAGCAAGACGTGCAGCAGCCGGTCCACGGCCTCGCCGCACAGGCCACTGCACTGCTGCATGGGTTTGACCTGCTTCTGGTGACAGGCGTGCCTGACTCCGAGACCGCGCTCGACAAGCGGCTGCGCGCGTTGCTGGTGCAACTGACAATGGAATTTACCGTCGTCTACGGCGAAGGCCCACAGCGCGCAGACTGCGCCCTGCAGGCCATCCGCCACCGGCAGAGCCGGCCTGCGCGGCCCGAAACTCCGGCCACCCGATGGTGCTGGAATTGCGAAAAATGCTCTGACCCCGAGTGCGAATACCGCCTGTTCAGCGCACTGCTACCCGACGCCTCAATGCGGGTCTGATCCCCCGGGAACAATCTGCACCGGCGCGGTAAACAGTTGAGCCGCATCGACCGCGTCAAAACGGTACTGCAGGCCACAGAATTCGCAGGCTACCTCAATGTCGCTACGCTCGGCCAGAATGCCCTCTGCCTCTTCGATGCCCAGGCTGACGATCATCTTGCCCACACGCTCACGGCTGCATGTGCAGGTAAACCGCGGCGCAGTTGCACCCTGTAGCGGCTCAAAGCGGGTGATCCGCTCTTCCCAGAACAGGCGGCGCAGTATCGTGTCCACATCCAGTGTGAGCAATTCTTCTTTTTTAAGGCTGCTGGCCAGAGTAGCTATGCGGTTGTAGTGCTCGCTGAGACCGATCTGGTCTTCGTTCTCCTTGCTGACCATGCTGCCCGCCAGATTACCCGAGCCTTCCATCGGCAGACGCTGGATCAGCAGTCCGGCGGCAACGTGTGCGTCGGCCGCCAGCACCAGCGTGGTATCGAGCTGTTCGCTTTGCAACATGTAATGCTCCAGCACCGCACTCAACTGCTCAATGGGGCGACCACGGTCATCGAACAACGGCACCACCCCCTGGTAGGGTTGTTGCCCGGGGAATTTGGTTTTCGGGTCCAGTGTGATGGCACAACGTCCCTTGTTGTGCACATTGACCATCTGGCTCAGCGTGGCGCTAGCGTCCACCGGCGTGGTGATCGTCGCCGTAGCACGCAGCGACAGATCGGACTGCACTTCCACCACCGCCACCTTGACCGGACCGTCACCAAAAATCTGCAGCACCAGGGAGCCATCGAATTTGATGTTGGCCTGCATCAGTGCCGCCGCTGCTGTCATTTCTCCCAGCATGTCGCGCACGGGCACCGCATAGCCTCCAGTCGCCGTGTTGGACGCACGCCGCCGCAGTATTTCAGTCCAGGTATCGGTCAGGCGCACCACCATGCCGCGCACCGGCAGGCCGTCAAACAGGAATTTATGAAGTTCTGACATGAGGCCTATCCCAGTTTTTTCAGGCCATTTTTGAAACGGCGTGCATTTTCGATGTAATGGAGCGCACTTATTTGGAGCCCCGCCTGCTGTTCCGCTGTCAGTTCACGCACGGCCTTGGCCGGGCTGCCGAGGATCATGGAGCCGTCGGGAAACTCTTTGCCTTCGGTGACCAGCGCACCCGCCCCCACGATGCAGCCTTTGCCTATCTTTGCGCCGTTGAGCACGATAGCGCCAATGCCGATAAGTGAGCCGTCGCCGATAGTGCAGCCGTGCAGCATGACCTGATGGCCCACGGTGACGTTCTCGCCTACCGTGAGGGGTTTGCCGATGTCGGCATGCAGCACGCTGGCGTCCTGGATATTCGAGCCACGGCCTATGCGTATGGTTTCGGTGTCACCCCGGATCACCACGCCAAACCAGACGCTGCTGTCCTCGCCCAACTCCACATTGCCCATCACCTGTGCGCTGTCGGCCACCCAGGCCGACTCTGCCACCCGGGGGGCGATACGGTCCAGTTCGTAAATTGCCATGGTATTTCCTGTAAATCAGATTGCCTAGAATTGTAGGGATGGAACTTCGACAGCGCGCGCTACAGGCATTTTGCATGGCCGATCCGGCCGACAAGGCCCGGGCCACGCAGGCCCTGTGGCAGGTCGCGGCGGATTTGCGGCTGGATTGCAACGCCGTGTTTCCCACCGCACAAACACCGGGCAAGCCCAACCGGCCGGCCCTGGTTCATCCCCAGGAAGTCCCCCGGCGATCACCCTTCACGGCCGAAGGGCACGCGGCCCTGGTGCACTCCATCGCCCACATTGAATTCAACGCGATCAACCTCGCGCTGGACGCCATCTGGCGCTTTGCCGGTATGCCTGCAGACTATTACCGGGACTGGCTGCAGGTCGCGCAGGAAGAGTCCAGGCACTTCACCTTGCTGCAGCAGCATTTGCAATCCCTGGGTTATGCCTACGGCGACTTTGTCGCCCACGACGGTTTGTGGACCATGTGCGAAAACACCCGCCACGACGTTACGGCACGCATGGCGCTGGTGCCACGCACCCTGGAAGCCCGCGGCCTGGACGCCACCCCCATCATCCAGGCCAAGCTGCGCAAAGTGGGTACGCCGCAGGCGCTGGCCGCGGTGGCCATTCTGGACACCATCCTGCGCGAAGAGGTCGGCCATGTCGCCATTGGCAACCGCTGGTACCACTGGCTTTGCACCCGCGCGGGGCTCGACCCAGCCGACTTCTACGCCAAGGCCGCATCCCAGCACGCGGCACCACGGCTCAAGCCGCCCTTTAACATTCCCGCACGCCGTCTGGCGGGCTTCAGTGAGGCAGAGATCCTGGCCTTGCCCCAGGCCTGAGCCTGCACGCCTAGAATGAGCTGCATTACCCGACCGCCACCATGACCACCACCATCCTCGCGGGTACGATCGCCCGCCAAGCCATTCTGGACGCCAGCCGCGCGGTGATTGGCTACGAGCTGTTTGACCGCTCCATGCAGTCCAGCGAACACTCTGCCGCCAGCGACGCACAGCTGCTGTTCAATGCGTTGATCGCCGCCGACAACGAATCCACGGCCGGCAAAAAAACCCTGTTCGTCAACTGCACGCACGACAGCCTTTCCGGCGGCCATCTCGATCTGGTGGCCCCTGAGCGCATGGTGCTGGAAATTCCCCCGCTGCCGATTTCGCAGGTAGACCACATTCAGACCCGCCTGCCCACGCTGCTGGAACTGCAACGCCGCGGCTTTCGCCTGGCCTTCGACTACACCGTCCTGACCCAGCCCTACCAGTCCTGGCTACCGCTCGCCTCGTTCATCAAATTCGACCTTTCGGTCCTCAAACTGGAAACTGTCACGTCCTACGTCAAGCTGGCACAGACCCAAACGCCGGCCCGTCTGATAGCCGAGAAGGTCGAGACCCAAGCCCAGTACGAACACGTTGCACAGGCCGGTGTGTCCCTGTTTCAGGGCTACTGGTTTGCCAAGCCGGAGGTGCTGGAAGACCAGCCCCTGCGCCCGGGCCAGGCCACGATACTGCAGCTCATCGACATGGTGCGCAAACAGGCCAGCACCAACGAAATCGAGGAAGTGCTCAAGCGCGACCCCACGCTGTCCTTCACCCTGCTGCGCTTCATCAATTCCGCCGGCTTTGGCATGCGCACCGAAGTCACCTCGTTCAAACATGCCGTGATGCTGCTGGGCCTCAAGCGCCTGTTCAAATGGGCTGCACTGCTGATGACCACATCGGCAACTGGCGACACGCCGTCTGCGGTTGGTAGCACTGCCGTCGTGCGTGGTCGCCTGATGGAATTGCTGGCCAGTGAAATCATGCCCGCCGACGAGTGTGACAACGCCTTTGTGGTGGGCGTCTTTTCGCTGCTGGACACCCTTTTGGGCATGCCCATGGAAACGGCGCTGGCGACACTGACCCTGCCCGACAGTGTGACCCAGGCCCTGCTGCACCGCACCGGCCCGCTGGCGCCGCTGCTGGAACTCACCCTGGCCTGCGAGACCGGTGACGATGCCGCCTTTGCACGCAGCGCCACCACGCTGGGCCTGGACAGCAACCAAATCAACTGGGCCCATCTGCAGGCACTGACCTGGGCCGATACGCTGGACGTCTAAATAAGAGCCTTGCAGGGTAAGTTCGTTCGCGTTGAGCTTGGCCTGTCCTGAGCTTGACGAAGGGCGAAACGCTGCACTTACAAATCAAGGACTTGCAGAGGGCTTCGACAGGCTCAGCCCGAACGGAGGTATTTGTTCAGCATTGCCGAAACATTGCGCAGATCAACCGCGCGGATGGTGCTGGGCGTGCAATGCGGCCAGGCGTTCACGTGCCACGTGGGTGTAGATGGTGGTGGTGGAAATATCGGCATGGCCAAGCAGCATCTGCACGGCGCGCAGGTCGGCACCATGGTTGAGCAAATGCGTGGCAAAGGCATGGCGCAGGGTGTGCGGCGACAGGTGGGTGCGGATACCAGCCGCCAGCGCGTGCTTCTTGACCACCATCCAGAACATCACACGCGACATGGCACTGCCCGCCTTGGCACCGCGGGCAGTGACAAACAGATCGTCCGTCTGCTTGCCGGCCAGCAGCTCGGTGCGCGCCTGCCCCAGGTACTGGCGCAGCCAGACGCTGGCGACTTCGCCAAACGGCACCAGACGCTCCTTGCTACCCTTGCCGGTGACCCGCAATACGTTGTCGTTGAGGCCAATCTGAAAGGTCTTCAGACCCACCAATTCGCTGACCCGCAAACCACTTGCATACATCAGTTCCAGCATGGTGCGGTCGCGCACGCCCAGCGCCTGCGCGGTGTCTGGCGCCGCCAACAGGGCTTCGACCTGGGCTTCGGTCAGGGTCTTGGGCACACGCAAGGCCTGCTTGGCGGATTGCAGCTTGAGAGTGGGGTCCACGCCCATGGACCCCTCGCGCAGAGCCCAGCGGAAATAGCGCTTGAAGACCGTCAGACGCCGATTGGCCGTGGTGGCCTTGGTTGCGTCGTGCCGATGTGCGAAGTAGGCCTGCAAATCCGGCTCGGTGCTGTCACGCAGGTTGCGGCCCTGCTGCGCCAGCCAAGCCGCATAGGCACCCAGATCACGCCGGTAGGCCGACAGGGTGTTCCTGGCCAGCCCTTCTTCCAGCCACAGCGCGTCAATGAAGGCGTCAATGTCCGACTGGCTGGCCGCAAGTACTGCACTCATTCCAACTGCAGCTTGGCAGACTCCACTACCTTTCTGTAGACCTCGTACTCGGCCTTGATCTGTGCGCCAAATTGCTCCGGTGTGTTGCCAATGATCAACGAACCGGTATCTTCGATGCGCTTTTTCACGGCAGGGTCTTCCAGCACCTTGCGCACTGCGGCATTGACCTTGTCCACAACCTCCCTGGGCAATCCCTTGGGCCCGTAAATGCCGTAGAACGCCATGCGGTTGACCTGCTCCAGCCCCACCTCCTTGAAGGTCGGCACATTGGGCAACTGCGCCAGACGCTGCGGTGCGGCCACCACGATAGGCACCAGGCGGTTGCCGAGGATGAAAGGCAGGGCCGAGGGCATGTTGTCGAAGATGATAGGCACCTGGCCCGCCACCACATCATTGAGTGCTGGGCCGGCCCCGCGGTAGGGGATGTGGGTAATGAAGGTATGGGTCTGGCTCTTGTACAGCTCGGTCTGCAGATGGCCGATGCCGCCGGTGCCCGAAGTGGCGTAGGAGTATTTGCCAGGAAACTTCTTCAGCTCGGCGATGAAGCCCGCGTAATCCTTGGCCGGAAAGCTGGGATGCACCGCAATCACATTGGGCGTGGCCGCCACATTGACGATGGGTGTGAAGTCGGTCAGCGGGTTGTACGGGTTCTTGGGGTTGATGGCCGGATTGGCCGCCACCGTGGACACTGTCGCAATTCCCAGCGAATAGCCGTCCGGCACGGCCTTGGCCGTTTCGTTGGCCCCCACCACACCGCCGCCGCCGGCCTTGTTTTCCACCACCACGGCTTGTCCCAACGCCTTGCCCAGCGGGTCTGCAATCACCCGCGCGATGATGTCGGTGGTGCCGCCCGGTGCAAATGGCACCTGCAGCTTGATGATGCGGTTGGGGTAGCCCTGCGCCAGTGCGGCCGACACGGCGGTGCAAAGACCCAGGACAAACAAGGTACGGCGAATCATGTGGCGTGGCTCCTGAAAATCGGACATGGTGGGCGTTGGTGCCCTGGCAAATGGTACTCCGGCACCGCCAGCGTGCAACGGTGCTAACCCCGACCCACGCAACGCGGCTGGTATCCTCACCGCGTGAACTACGCGCAACTGCTTTTCCCCGATTTCTCCCTGATCCTCTGCGGCTATCTGGTGTGCCGCTACACCGCCCTCAACCGCACGGTGTGGGAGCAAGTCGAGGCGCTGGTGTACTACCTGCTGTTTCCGGTGCTGCTGTTCCAGTCCATCGTCAAAAGCCCACTGGACCTGCGCGCCACCTCCAGCCTCATCGGCGCCGGCTGGGCCATGGGCCTGGCCGGCATTGCCATGGCCTATGCACTGGTACACCTGCCCTGGCTGCGCACCCATATCAACCACCGCGACCATGCCGCCAGCGCCCAAGTGGCGTTTCGCTTCAACTCCTTCATCGGGCTGGCCCTGGCCGAACGCCTGGCGGGCCCGCAGGGCCTGCAACTGATCGCCGTGCTGATTGGTGTGTGCGTGCCGCTCTTCAACGTGGCCGCCGTGTGGCCCATGGCACGCCACGGCCAGCGCGGCTTTGCGCGCGAACTGGTGCGCAACCCGCTCATCATCGGCACGGCTGCCGGCCTGGCCGCCAACTTGGCGGGCTTTGCCATTCCGGTATGGCTGGAGCCCACCATCACCCGCATCGGGGCGGCGTCGCTGGCCCTGGGGCTGATGGCGGCTGGCGCGGGAATGCAGTTTGGCGCACTGGCCCGGGCCAAGACGCTGGCCGTGGCGGTGCTGGCCATCCGCCATTTTTTGCTGCCCCTGGTGGCATTGGCATTGGCGCGCGGCTTGGGCCTGTCTGCGGTGCAGAGCACCGTGCTGCTGGCCTTCTCGGCATTGCCCACGGCCTCCAGCTGCTATGTGCTGGCCAACCGCATGGGCTATGACGGTGCCTATGTGGCCGGGCT
>JACXTT010000521.1_pt1 | contig 65425 bp, 56 predicted proteins | sample 9270951 | NCBI WGS metagenome assembly JACXTT01 (sample SAMN15532306, study PRJNA645909) | rock metagenome | isolation source: weathered quartz diorite | place: Puerto Rico | collected 2017-06-21 | reverse complement strand
GCGGTCATGCGTATCGAGGGCACCATCGTCGACGGCCGATCGGGCAGGCCTCCGATCGCTCCTCCGTTTCCGGTTCCGGTCGTGGGCGACGCTCGCGCAGGCGACCTGACGTTCGTGCAGGTCGCCCGTCAGGTGGCCCGGGACCGCCGCGCGGCGGCCGCGGTGCTCTACGTCAACTCTCGCGGCGGGTCTGCGACCGCGTCGGAATCGATGCGAGCGGCGCTCGAGGTGATCGCCGCACGGATTCCCCTGGTGGTGGCGATGGGCCCCGTCGCCGGATCGGGCGGCTACCTGGTGGCGGCACCTGGAGAATGGATCGTCGCGCGGCCCAGCACCCTGACCGGATCGATTGGCGTGCTCACCGGCAAGCTCGTCACCGGCGGCCTGTGGGCAAAGCTGATGGTCAACCGCGAAACCGTCGCGCTCGGCAAGCACGCGACCATGGAGAGCGATGAGCGCCCGTACACCGCAGAGGAGCGCCAGATCGTGCAGTCGCTCATCGACCGCTCGTACTCGTGGTTTCTCGACGTGGTGGCACAGGCTCGCAAGGTGAACAGGCCGGACCTGGAACCGGTCGCAGGCGGCCGCGTGTGGACGGGGCGGCAAGCGCTGGACAGAAAGCTGGTCGACGAGATGGGCGGGCTCGATACAGCGCTGCGCAAGGCACGAGAGCTGGCCGGCCTCCCCGACAGGACGCCCGCGCGAGAGGTGCACCCGCCGAAGCGCTCGGTCGCGCCGCGCGCCATGCCATCAGCTTTTGGGCTTGTCGGTTACCTCGCGGACGGGGTCAGGCTCATCAACCGCACGCCTATCCTCGCGGTGATGAACTTCTGGAGCGACGACTCCTTCTAGTCGAGCTTCGGGAACTGCGCCGGCCGGCGCTCGCGCATGATCTCGTACGAGCGGGCGACGATGCTCTCGCGGTTCGGCTTGGTGAAGTAGTCGCCGTCGGGTCCATATGCGGGTCGGTTCGACGAGGCGGCGAGGGTCCTGGGCGCTGAGTCGAGCGACCACCATCCGTTCTGGACCTCTAGAACCTGCTGCATCATGAACGCCGACGCGCCGCCGGGCATGTCCTCGTCGAGGAACAGCGCCGCGTGCGTCTTTTCCAACGAGCCCGCGATCAGGTGGTTGATGTCGAACGGGTTAAGCGTCTGGACGTCGATGATCTCGGCCGAGATCCCCAGCTCGTCGAGGTCACGCGCCGCGTCGAGCGCGATCGCGCAGCACGCGCCGTAAGTGACGATCGTGATGTCGCTGCCTTCACGCAGGACCTCGGGCACGCCAAGCGGGACTGTGAACTCGCCCACGTTGTCGGGCACGCGCTCCTTCAGCCGGTAGCCGTTGAGCACCTCGATGACGAGCGCCGGGTTGTCGCCGCGGAACAGCGTGTTGTACATGCCGGCGGCCTGGGTCATGTTTCGCGGCACCGCGACATAGATGCCGGGCAATGCATGCAGCACGACCGCCATCGGCGAGCCGGAATGCCATATGCCGACGAGCCGGTGGCCTTTCGTCCGGATGATTACCGGCGCCTTTTGACCGCCGACGGTCCGCCAGTGAATGGTTGCCAGGTCGTCCGACGCGTTCTCCAGCGCGTACAGGAAGTAGTCGAGGTACTGGATGTCGCAAATTGGCCGCAGTCCGCGCATCGCGCTGCCCGTGGCCTGACCGAGGATGGTGGCTTCGCGGATCCCCGTGTCGGTCAGGCGCAGGTCACCGTACTTGGCCTGGAGGCCTTCGAAGACCAGGTTCACGTCGCCCAGCTTCCCCACGTCCTCGCCAATGACGAAGATGCGCGGGTCGCGCGCGAAGTTGGCATCGAAGTTGCGCAGCAGCACCTGCCGCCCATCAAGCATCGGCGACTTCTCTGAATAGGTCGCTGGCGTGACCGGGACCTTCATCGGCGACTCGGGGGATGAGCTGTAAACGTGCGAGTTGTATCGCGCGTTGTTCTCGCGTCCGTACTCCTGGACGAAAGCGGAGAGCTCAGAGCGGCCCTCTGAGTCGCCACCACGCAGCGCCACGAGCGCGCGTCGCGCCCCGGCCATGACCATCGAGCGCGTCACCTTGGTGGTCTCCGCAAGGCCGGCGGCAATTGACTCGGCCTCGTGCCCGCCCGTGCGGCGCAGGATGCCCACCAGGCGGTCGCGGTCTTCGCGAATCGGGTGCTGGTACGCCTCCCATGCGAGGTCGCGAGCCGCCTCTACCGCTTCCTTGTCCGCCGCCTCCCAGCCTTCGATCTGCGCGGCGCCGGCAATGCCCTGATCGATGATCCAGGCGCGCATGCGCGCGATGCAGTCGAAGTCCTTCTCAAACTTCAGGCGCTCCGCTGACTTGTATCGCTCGTGGCTGCCGCTGGTCGAGTGGCCCTGCGGCTGGGTGATCTCGACGACGTGGAAGATCGCGGGCTTATGCCCTGTGCGCACCGGTTCGATGCCGCGCAAGTAGCCCTCGACGAGTCCGGGGTAATCCCACCCACGCAGCACGTGGATGTCGATGCCGGGTCGATCGTCGGGGATGAACCCCCTCAGGACCTCGGAAATCGACGACTTGGTCGTCGCGGCGCTGATCGGCACCGAGATGCCGTAGCCGTCGTCCCAGATGGACAGCGCCATGGGCACTTGCAGCACGCCCGCGGCATTCACCGCTTCCCAGAAAAGGCCCTCGCTGGTGGATGCATCGCCGATGGTGCCGAACGCGACCTCGTTGCCATTGTGCGAGAAGCCGTCCTGCGCCTCTTTCAGCTGTGGGTTGTCGCGGTACAGCTTGGAGGCGTATGCGAGGCCCAGCAATCGCGGCATCCAGCCCGCGACGTTGGAAACGTCGGAGCTCGAGTTCGCCATTTCCACCGAGCGTCGAAACTCACCGGACTCGTCCAGGAAGCGGGTGGCGAAGTGGTTGCCCATGTGGCGACCGCCGTGGGCTGGCTCGTGCTCGAGGTTGGTGTCGCCGTAAAGCTGGGCGAAGAACTCGCGCACGTTCGACATGCCGGTCGCCCACATGAAAGTCTGGTCCCGGTAGTAGCCCGCCCGCCAGTCGCCCGGCTTGAACGCCCGCGCCATCGCCAGGTTGGCGACCTCTTTGCCATCGCCAAAGATGCCGAACGTGGCGTTGCCACGCAGGACCTCGGCTCGGCCGATGACACTTGCACGCCGGCTGCTGAATGCCAGGCGGTAGTCGGCGATGACGGCTGAGATGGAAACCGGGAGCTTCGAGTTCGGCAGCGTCTTCGCCAGTCGATCTCCCTCCGCGGTCAAGTCTCGAAGTGCGGGCTCCGGCAAGCCAACACTAGCAGCCAGAACCGGGCCCGGCTATGCCAGAGACGCGCTCTCCGCAGACTCCGCCTCTTCGCGCTGGAGGAGGCCCGGCCGGCTGGCGGCAAACGCCTTCTTCATGTGCACGTACGCCTGTTCCATGTCCCCGCGCCGCTCGAGCACCTCGGCGTACATGCCGTGGCAGCGCAGCAGCGGCTCATCCATGCCGAGGCCGGACAGCTCGGTGATGGCGAGGCTGAACTCGCGGTCGGTCTCCTTGGCGTCCCCGCGCCGGTCAGCGATCTGGGCGAGCCACATGTGCGCCTCAGCGATGTTGCCCCGCTCCTCGAGTCGCTCCGACAGCTCGAGCGCCTCGTGGGCCAGCTCGTCGGCGTGGGCAACCTGGCCGACCTGTAGGCTGAGCTCGCACAGGCTGAGCAGCACCGCGGCTCGCCCGCCCTGCAGCTCCGCTTCCTCAAACAGGCCCAGCGACCGGTCGAGGTGCTCGCGCGCCTGCGAGCGGTCGCCTTTGGCCAGCATGATCAGGCCGAGGTTGTTCTCCGCGCGCGCCAGGGCCAGCCTGTCCTGCAACACCTCGAGCAGCGCGATCGCTCGGTTGGCGAACCTGGCCGCGGCCTCGACCTGGCCGGTCGCGCGATACGCATCGCTCAGCCCGTCGTACATGAGGGCGAGGCGGCGCAGGTCAAAAAGTGTGCCGGCGGCTTCGATTGCTTCTTTGTATACGGCGATCGCCTGGTCCCACTCCTTGCTGGCGAGGAAGACACCGGCCTGGATCGAAAGCAGACGCGCCTCGGTGGTCTGAGGCACGGGCTTAATGCGGCGGGTGATCGCGAGCGCCCTCTCGACCAGCTCACGCGCGCCCGGGCGGTTGTGCTTGACCGCCAGGTCCGCCTCCGACCCAAGGCTCTCGGCCAGCATCAGCTGGTCGTCGACCGTCTCGAAGTGGGCGTGGGCCTCATGCAGCAGGTGCGCGGCGGGCTCGACCTGGCCGAGGTTGATGTGAGCGTGGGCGAGGTGGAAGCGGATGCGACCCAACCGGTGGGCCGACGAGCCAAGGCCGAGCAACTGGTTGCCGATGGCGATGGCGTCCTGGTTACGACCCGCGGCGACGAGCTTTTCGAGCTCCACCAGCCCGGCGAGGGTCTCATCCGTGCCGCCGCCAGCATCGGCGAGGAAGTACTCCACCGGCTTGCCGGTGCGGCGCGCGATGTGCTCCAGCGTGGGCAGCGACGGTCGTGTCTTACCGGTCTCGATGAGGTAGATCGCGGGGGCGGTGACGTGGCCTTTGCCCAACTGGGCAAGGCTCAATCCAGCCTCGGCGCGCGCCTGCTTGACGGCCCCTTGTCGAAGGTTCACCCCCGGCAGCCTGCGGCGTCCTGTTGCGCGTGATGCACCCGGCGGGGTGGGTGCACCCTTGGTCACCGGGGCAGCTTAGCTCAAACCGGACGGCACCGCCAGAGGTCTTTGGCGCGGCTGGCCTGGCGGGCGCCCTCGTCCTGGTGGTGAGCGCTGCCGGCTACCTCGCGGGAGCTCCCCCCAACGCCGGTGTGACAGTTGTGCTCATCGTTGCAATCGCGCTCGCCGGGTTTCTCGGCGACCGCTGGGCGCAGCGGCGAGTGCGGGCGTGGGCTTATTGCGAGCGCGAGGACGATCTGGTGGTGCAGCGTGGCGTCATGGTGAACCGACTGTCGGTGATCCCGTACGGCCGAATGCAGTTCATCGACGTCGTCGCCGGGCCGATCGAGCGGGCTTTTGGCCTCGCGACCGTCCGCATGCACACGGCGGCCGCCAGCAGCGATGCTCGCATCCCCGGCTTGACCCAGGTCGAGGCTGCCCGCCTCCGCGATCATCTGGCTCAACTGGGTGAAGCCAGGGCGGCCGGGCTTTAGTCGTGGACCTGGCTGCCACCTGGCACCGCCTGCATCCACTGTCGCCGGTCATTCGCGCCGGCCGGGTCTTCATCGGCGCCGCGGTCGTCTTCGCGGGGACGCTGCTGCCAGGCTCCAACAGCACCCACTCCGGGGCAATCACCCGGGCCGTGATCGGCATTGTCGTCGTCGGCTTCGGCGGGATCTCTTGGCTTGTCACCCGCTGGCGGGTCGAAGGCAACGACCTGCGCATCGAGACCGGCCTGGTCAGGAGAAGCTCGCTGCGCTTTCCCCTCGCTCAGATCCAGGCGATCGACGTGGTACGCCCCCTACTGGCCCGCATCCTCGGCCTTGCCGAGCTGCGCCTGAGGATGGGAGGCGCGACCGCGGGCTCGGCCCGGCTCGCCTATCTGACCGCGAGCCACGCCGACACAGTGCGGGCTCAGCTCCTTGCTCTTGCGCGCGGCACCCAGCCAGAGACGGAGGAACCGACCGAGCGCGTGCTCGTGCGACTGCCCACTGGGCGGCTGGTCGGATCCCTGGCCCTCGGATCGCCCGCGGTCACAGTCCTCGTGATGGCGGGCGCGATCGGATTCGCGGCGGCGCTATCACCGAGGGCGGCGATCGGGATCCTCAGCTCCAGCGGCGCCATCGCAATCGGCATGATCACCCTCTTCTGGCGGCAGTTCAATGGTGCGTACAACCTGACCGTCGCCGAGGCGCACGATGGTTTGCGCGTTCGGTCCGGACTTTTCGACACCACCGCCGAAACCATCCCCAGCGGCCGCGTGCAAGCGGTGCGCATGGTCGAACCGCTGCTCTGGCGCCCACTTGGGTGGTGCCGCCTCGAGGTCGACCTCGCGGGGCGCCAGCACCGAGATGGCGAAAACAACCCCGAGCGGCGGCAGCTTCGTGCAGTGCTGCCGGTCGGCTCACAGCAGGAGGTGGAAGGCCTGCTGGCGCGGATCTTGCCCGATGCGCCGCGTGAGCGATCGCGGCCACCCTCGCGCGCGCGCTGGAAAGCGCCGCTGCGGTTTCACAACCTGGCATGGGGCCACAACGACAGCTGCGCCGTCACCACGACCGGCAGGCTCGCACGCATCACGTCATGGGTGCCGCTCACCAAAGTGCAGAGCCTGCGCCTAGTGCAAGGGCCTGCGCAGCGCGGTCTGCGGCTGGCAACGATCTACCTCGACACCGCCGGCCACAGCGTGCACGCCGCGATTCGCGACCGCGATGCGGACGAGGCGCGCGAGCAGCTTGGCGAGCTGACGGTCCTCTGCCGCGCGGCCCGAACCGCGCAACGTCTCCCTAAAGCCTGATCAATCCCAACTCGCGTCGGCACGCGGCTGAGCCAGTGATCGAGAATCTGAATTGGCCGGCGCCTCGACCGTTGCTCCAGGCGGCGACGCTCCGCCGCTTCGTCTGCGCTGTGGATGCTGATGATCGCTACGATTGCCGTTGCGCCGTATCCAGGGTGGAGGATTCTGAGTTGAAGAGAGCGTTTATCCTGCCTTGCGTCTTCGGCTTGTTGTGGTCCGCGACCGCCGCCCTCCCCGCCCAGGCAGCGGGCATTTTTCATCATCCGCGGGCCGGCGGCAGCCCGGCGATTGGGAACCTCGGTTGGTCGTCCAGCAACTGGTCCGGCTACGCCATCACCGGCGGCCCTTTCACGTCGGTCACCGCCCAGTGGAAGGTCCCGGCCGTCTCCGCCACACGCGGAGCGACCTACTCGTCCAGCTGGGTGGGAATCGACGGCTTCAACAACAGCAGCCTCATCCAGACCGGAACCGAGCAGGACTACTACTCGGGCTCGGCTCATTACGGCGCGTGGTGGGAGATCCTGCCCGCCCCGGCGACCTTCATCTCCACGATCACGGTGCATGCAGGTGACCTGTTCAACGCGTCGATCGCGCGTGGGACGGGCGGCCTCTGGACCATCTCGATCAACGACGTGACCAGCGGGCACAGCTTCTCAACCACCCTGCCGTACAGCGGCCCACTCACGTCGGCTGAATGGATCCAGGAAGCGCCGACCGTGAATGGCCGGCTGGCGCATCTGGCGCACTACGGCCTGGCTACGTTCGACCCGGGGACCGCAAACGGAGCGAGCCCCAATCTGATGTCAACCAACGGCGGGAAGATGGTCCAGGGCGGCAAGACTGTGTCGACGCCGTCGAACCCCGATGGTGACTCCGACGGGTTCAACGCGCATTATGGAGCCACCGCGCCCAGCCCACCTGCCAGCTAGTACGTCACTGTTTGCCTCGGCCAGGTGATGCCGCGGTTCGCGGCGCCGGGAAGTCGGACGGCAAGTCGGCGACCTCGGCCTGGAAAAGCGCCTCAGGCGCGGGCATACCCTGGAGCTGATGCAGGCCTAGATCTCTGAAGGTGATGCCGGCGGCCTGATAGCCCTCGATCGCGTCGCGGGTCGCGCGCGAAAGCACGACCTGCCCACCGTGGGCAGCGAAGCAAACGCGTGCCGCCATGTGAACCGCGATGCCCACATATCCTGTGTCGGTCAGCGTGGGACGTCCGGTGTGGAGTCCGATCCTGACCCTTACCTGCATGTCCCCAGGCCACGCGGCCACGAGAGCTCTGCGCTGAATGAGAATCGCGGCGTCCAGGGCCGCCGTCGACTGTTTGAAGACCGCGAACAACTCGTCCGCGCGCGCGTCGACGTGGCGGCCACCGGACTTGCGGATGGCACTACCAAGCATCTTCCGGACATCCGCCAGCAAGCCGGAGTAACGATCGCCAAGTTGCCGCACCAGACCGGTCGAATCCTCGATGTCGGCGAGCAGGAAGGTCACGAATCCGGTCGGCAGCGTGCGCACCTCGCTCACCCGAGCTTCCAACTCCCCACGGATGCGCACGTTCTGCAGCTGGCCGGTGATGAAGCCGACGGGAACGATCCCATATCGCTTGGCTGCGTTCAGCAGCCGCTTGCGTGCCCGGTCTCGGGCCGCCTCGTCTTCGAAAACAGTCTGGTTGAAGCGCGACAGCGCATTGCGCACATGGGCCTCGTCGTTGATCGGCAGGCGGCGGCGCCCGTGGGAATCGACGTACGCGAAGGCGCTATTGGGCAACCGGGCACGCGCCTTCGCGTCGAGATAGGTCATGGCCTCGAGCGCCATGATCCCAAACAAGCGAACCTTTGATCAGGACCGAGCTCAGTCCTGCTGACTCAGTTCCAGAGGTTGTCGCCGAAGTCCGGCATCTTCCCGGCCGCGATGGTCGCGCGCCAGGCCGCGAGCCTCGGGTCACCCCAGAAGCTCGCCACTTCATCGCAGTACCTGAGGACAGCGGTCGTAGAGCCTCCGGCCACGAGCAGGTCATGAGCGAGCGAGAAATTCGGACCGTAACGATCGAGTGAAGGCGATCCTGGAGTGGCGCCCGCCTTCAGCAGGTATTGCTCGGCGCCCGGCTTATCCCCTTTCCGCAGGGCGACCTGGCCCAGCACCATGTTGCCGTCATGAAGCGGGCCGCCGATGGCCAGGGAGCCCTGGCCGGCGCCGGCCTGAAACGTGCTCAGCAGAATCGCGGCGTATCGCGCCGCCTTGTCGTCCTCACCGGCGACGACCGCGAGCTTCGCCATCTGGCTGAGCCTCGGGTCGTTGCCGGCGCTGCCGCTCAGGCTCCACGCCTTCTCGAGCTCGCTCACAGCGGAGGCGGCCGCCTGCCGGCTCGCAGGCGACCCCAGGGCCGCACCCTTCGCCTGCGCCAGATAAAGATCGGACAGGGCGTCGGGCCAGTTCGCGCTCCGGGTGTCGCCGGCCTCCGCCGCAGTCAGCAGGTCAATCGCCCGCGGGTCATTCGTCTGCGCAAAGAAGATGCCGGCGTTGCCTTCGACCTGCGCGGGCGCATGACCCGCGACCTGCTTCATCCACGCATCCTTGGCGGCCGCGTACCCGACCGCGTCCGGTGTTGGTTGGACGACTCCCAGCGAGCTCGTCCCGAGGAGCTCGAGACCAGGAGCGTGCTGGATGAGCCACACCAGTTGGCGGTCGCGGGCGACGGTCGGAACGCTCGGGTCGGTGGACTGTCCCGGTTTCTGCAGGTCGGTCGCCTGGGCGATGAAGTAATAGCCAACGAGCTGCTCGCGCGCGTTCAGGTCGTCGGGTGACGCCTGGAGGGTCTGTTCCAGCGCAGCTGCCTGCGACCGGCTCAGCTGCTCGCCCTGCTCCGCTGCGGCCACCGATCCGTCGGCGGCGGTGACTGCCGCAGGCTGACCTGGGTCTTCGGTCGAGCAGGCGGCAAGCGATCCCGCCGCGAGAAGTACAAGAAGCGCCGCGGTACACCTCACCTGCGTCGATCTCTCCAAATGCATGGAGGCCCGGGTTGCCGGCGCCGGGCCTCCTGTTCTGAGCCGATCTGTGTGCTTACTCTTCGTCGTTGTCGACGCCGGTCAGGGTGGTGGCGGTGCATCCGCCGCCCACGGCCTCACCGACAGTGCCGTTGGCAGAGCCGGCGAACGGCGCACCGTTGCTCGCGCAAAACAGGTCGCCTTTGGGCGCGTTATTGCCGGACACCTGCTTCGGACCGCTGCCGGTGTTGCTGTACACGCCGATGTCGCCGTTTTGCGCTGTGTTGCCGATGACGAACAGCTCCGAGTCGATCGAGTTGCCGATCGCCAGGATGTCGCCGCTCTTCACCGTGTTGGCTCCGCAGCCGGCGGCTGGATCGCCGATCAGGACGTCAGGTCCCATGAACGCTTCCTTGATGCCCTGTGTGGCGGTGGTGCCACAGACCTGGTAGTGGCCAAAACCGGGGACCACAGGAGCTACGGCGGCAACGTTCTTGCCCACCGTGCTGTCGAAGACGAACACCTGCGAAGTCCACAGACCGACCACGTTTCCGCCAACCTTGGAGTGGTTCCAGATGTAGATGGTCAGCGACTTGTAGCTGGTGACGCCGCCGGCGATCGTCGAGCCGTTGGACTCGAAGTACGCGTTCTTCTGGAGGAACACGTTGCCGGTGACGTTGACGTTGTTGAGGATGCAGACGGCGTTGTTGCCGACGGTCACGTCGCCGGAGATGGTGCCCCCGTTGACCGTGCCGTTGCACCGGCCGCTGCCGCCCCCTCCGTTGGCACCTACGGGCGCCGCGCTGAGGCCGATGGCGCACACCGCTGCCAGAGCCCCGACGAGGATCCTGCTTCGCAATTTACCTATCACTCCTTCAGCCATTTGGTGACGGGGTTCGACCGGGGGCTCCGCGCCGGAGCCCCCGGGTTGTCGTGTCGATCGATCCTTAGGCGGCTATGTGGTGGTCAGCCGGCAGTGGTCGCTGTTGACGTCGCCGCCGCCGATCAGGCCGATGCTGATCGGCCCGAAACCGCGCGACTTGATCTTGTTCGAGATCAGGATCGCCCAGTTGACGTTGTAATGCGGACTGACGACGTGGGGTGCCTGGGCGTTTGGCTGCGAGGTGTCGAGTGCCGGCACGTTGCCGTTGCCGACCCAGCCCGGATTCTCAGTGACGCTGGGCTTGCAGATCCAGCCCTCTTCACCGATGTAGTCGACGGTCTTCTGCGTCACGAGGTGACCGGTGCCGCTGCCGCATTTCGTCGCAGCGGTGGTGCTGCAGTACACGTTGTAGATGAACCGGCCGTACGGGAAAGACCCGTCGGCGATGGTTGTCGTGTTGACCGCGACGCCGTCGACCTGGGCCAGCTGGAAGCCGCCGGCGGCCCCAGTGGGGTTGATCTCAGTGTGGTAGATCGCGAAGGAGAACGGGAAGATGAACGAAGGAATGTCAGCCCCCACGATGCCGGTGTTCTGGTTTTCCGGAACCTGGGCGTGGGAGATCGGCTGCCCATCGGCGGTGATGCAGACCGACGAGTCGGAGATGCCGAGGAACGTCTCAAACTGCGAGCGGGTGCCGGAACCCGACTGCGGGGTGTAGATCTGGATGGTCCCGGGGTTGCCACCGACCGTGGCCCAGTCGGTGATGGTGCAGTTGGCGTAAATGCCCTTGATCTGCGTCTGGGTCAAGCAATAGCCGTGTCCGGTGCACAGTGCGTCCGGGTTGTTCATGAGGTGAATGCCGCTGAGCGGCGCTGCGGTGTCGCTCGCCTCGACCGAGATGCCGTCACGCGCGTAGGCCACGAAGTGCAGGCCCGTGCAGTCCGTGGGCTTGGGTGCGCGAGACGAGCGCGCGAAGTCGATGTATGCCGTGCCCGCCTGGCCCTGCGTGCAGAGCTGCTTGATGCCGGTGGAAGAACCGACGAAGTCGGCCTCCGAGATGATGTCGTGCTCGTAGTTCTCGCTGACGATGGTGCCGGCCGGGTCCGGGTTCAAACAGCTCAGGTCAAGAGCTGTGTTGGGGGCCGCGATCAGACACCCTTCCGACACGTTGTACAGGCCGTCCAGGTGCAGCATCAGGATCTGGCTGGTGTCTGATCCGCTGCCCAGGATCTTGTCCGGTGTCGGGCCGCCGGCGGTCCCGATGGGCCCAGCCGCGGCCGGTGCCGCGCTGAACAGTGCCATCGCCGAGCTGAGGACAGCCCCCAGGGCGAGCACCCTTTGCGTTCTTCCCACCATGCGCGTTTGATACCTCCCTTACTGAAACCTGTATGTCCGCTGGCACCCTGAGCCGGACGGAGAGCCGCCGAAGCTACGGCGCGAATGCTCCGTCGCGGGTCATGATGAAAGGGCCAGTCGGCGCGCAAGAGGCGGGTTTCCGAACGGCGGGCGAACTCTTGGTGAAATCTTGGTGGCATTGCCAAATCACCGTTGACCGGCCGTCCGACCGACGGGTAGTGTTCGGCGGGGATGAGGCGACGCTTCGTCGTAGGCATGCTCGTCGTCTATGCGGCGGTGGTTGGCGTCCTGGTCCTGGGCCCGCAAGTGCTCGCCAAGCGCGCCACCGCGACGCCGACCACGTGCACGGGCACCCTGGCGAATGCGTCCACAAACGACGTGATCGTCCCCGACGGCGCCGTATGTCGCATCACGGCCTCGACCGTCAATGGCGACGTGACGGTGAAGCGAGATGCTTACTTTGAAGCATCGGGCGCGGCCATCCATGGCAACGTTCGGGCGACCGCGGCGCTGACCGTCTTTATCCACGGCGGAACGTCGGTCAGCGGAAGCGTGCTGGTCGACTCCGCTGCTCAGCTCTTCGTCTACAGGTCAACCGTCAGCGGCACGGTGAAGGTCAACGAAGCGGTCGCACCGGGCTTCGGCCACGTCCAGGTGTGCGACACGACCGCCGGCCGCATCGAGGTGAGAGGCTCCGGCCCGGATGTCCTGATCGGCGACCCGCTGGGCGGTTGTCCGGGCAACCAGGTCAAAAAAGACGTCTTCATTGTCGGCAACCGCACGATGAGCGAGCTTCAAGTCTCGGGAAACGCGATCACAGGCTCGCTCATCGTCACCGACAACACAGGCACGTCGCCCAAGCACGTGCTCGACAACGAGGTGCGGGGCGCGATCCACATCGCGGACAACGCCGACCCGTTCGAGTCGGCCGGGAACCACTAGTAGAGATCCTGGCCGGCAAGGCCTGGCCGGGCGGCTGCCGCTGTTACCAGTTCGGCGACTCGACCTGTATCTGCCCGCTCTGCTTCGGGTCGGTGCCCAGGTGATAGATGACGCTCTCCGGGTTGGGCGGCGTCCACTGCCACGTCGCGCCAGGAGCAATACGTCCGGAGTTGACCTTGCTGATGTTGAAGATGACCGATACAGCGGCGGTCGTTTCATTCTTGAAAATGACCGGGGCGCAGCAGAGGCTGGCCAGGGCGAGCGGCTCAATTCCTTTCGCCGTCAAATGGACGGTGTGGCCCACATCAAACGAAGAGGCTGCGGAGACGGCTTCGCGCACGCTGGGATCCTGTGCGGAGGCGATCGGCTGCGGCGTTTGCAGCGCCGCGGCGGGCCCCGTATCGCAAGCCGAGATCGAACCGACAGCGGACAACGCGACAACGAACGCCAGCATGGTCTTCTTCATCTCCAGTTCCCCACCTCCGAGGTCTACATTGTTCCGGGCAGCGCCCGGTCGAGGATCATCACGGTGCCGACGGTCAAGGCGACGATCACCGGCCCGGCGAACATGTAGGTCACCGAGGCCGGCCAGTACCGGCGCCGCAGCCGTCCGGTCAGCCAGAAGGTGCCGATCAGCAGCTGCAGCAACACGAACGCGGGCGCCAGCCAGATCGGGTCGGTGGCCATGCCGAGGTCGGGTCCGGTGACGGCCGGTGGGTTGCGCGTCGGAACCGCCACCGGCGTGCCCTGCAGCATGGCCACCACCACGAGCCTCGACGAGAACATGTACGGCGGGTCTGAGGTGACAAGCGTGAGCCTGCTGTCGAGCGTGCCTTTGAGCGGCGTCACGTCGCCCGCGGACACGCTGCCGACGGCGGTGACGAAATACGTGAAGCTTCCCTGTCCTGTCGTGACCAGTATCTGGTCACCGACATGTAGCTTGTCGACGTTGCGCAGCGGCGCGCCGTAGGTGGTGCGCCGCCCAAGGAGGACGGCGTTGCCGAACTCACCCGGCATCGGCGAAACGCTGAGATGACCCGGACCCGACTCCAGGTCGCCCGGGCTCGAACCCTCGACGACGAGCTGCGACACCCCGAGTCGCGGGATGTTCAGCAGCGCCACGGGGCTGCCCTCGGACGGGTTGACGCTCGGGGCTCCGAGCTCCGTGGTCTGGGCCGCGGTCTTGAACAAGGGCAGCAGGTTCTCCTGGTCGTGCCACGCCACCAGGCCGCTGACGCCGAACTCGTAGACGAGTCCGCCCAGCAGCAACAGCCCGGCGACCGTGAGCACGGTGCCCGCGGTGCGCGCGGGCGTCATGTGGGCGGCCCCGCGCGCACCCGCCGCCGCGCCCACAACGTCCAGAGCTGGAGGCCGATGCCGGTAAGGGTCATGAGCACAGCCACGGCGATGAGCGCCGGCAGGACATACTGCGAAGGCACTGCAAGCTTCTGCTGCGCGATCGCCGCAACGAGTCCGAGGCCCTGGCTGTAGCTGAGCGTCGCCACGCTCAAGGTCGGCGATCCGCCTCCGCCGGTGCAGGCCGTACCCGAGGCACAGCCTGACGACGCCCCCCCGACTGAATTGCCTCCGGTCGTCGGCGGCAAGCTCGGCAGTGGCGGTAGAGAGGGCGGGGGCGTTGTGTGCACCGCCGGGGGAGGCGGCACCGGCACCGGGATCTGAGCCGCCACGGAGAGGCTGTCGGCGACGAGCGTGACCGGCAGCTTGACGTAGCCGTCGACGCCGGTGACGAACGACTGTCCTGCCAGGACCGCATAACTGAGGAACGCCGCCACGGTCTTGCCCCTGTTCGGGTCGATCTTGTTTGTGGGCGCAAGCAGGTACGTGACGTTCGGCATGGGATACGCGTCCGGGTCAGCGCTGTTGTTCCAAACTGGGACCAAGGTTCCGTCCGATGCGAGTGTCGAGTCGTTGATGCCCTCGAGGATCGAGTCGGGGGTCGCCGAAACGGTTGAACCATCCGGGTTGCCGATCTTCACGGTGGGCAGGCCGTAGAAGGCTGCTGTGCTCGAGTCGATGGCACCGATATAGACCACGCTCGCATCGAAGCCGGCCGGCGGATCGATGATGTCGAGCGCAGCTGCGCGCTCCCCGAACTTCAAGTCGATTCCAGTCGCTGGGAAGATGTCCGGCGACGGCGACGTGGGTGGCTTCCATACGCTTGGCGAGTTCGCCTTCAGCCAGGAATTGAGGATGTACGTCTCGGTGTTGAACTCTGCCCGCGCGACCATCTGCACTCGCGGCGGGAAAGCGATGCCCGGGTTGAGCGCGGTGATCGCCGGCGACGCGCTGAAGTTATTGATCTGGCCCATGAAGAGCCCCGCGATGATGTCCGGTGTCAGCGTCAGGTTCGTGATCTGCGTTCCGTTCATGTCGTAAGCGCGATACGCCAGCACCACCGCGGACGCGGTCAGCGGCGCGAGCTTGTAGGACGGACCGCCCGTCTCCCCGGCCGGCGGATACGGGCCGAGACCGGTGATTCCAAACTCCGTCAGTCCCCTGGCGAGGTCGTCGTAGGCGGCGTGCTCGTTGGACGTGATGTACGTGACCTGGAGCGACTTTGGCGGTAGACAAAGCGACGCAGTCCACCGGAACATCGCCCTCGTGGCGCCCGCGCTGCCGCTGGCTCCGACGGCGTTGGGTCCGATCGGCGGGCACGCGTCGGGCGACAGGGCGAAGCTGATGTCTGACTGATAGACGTGCTTGTAGTTGCTGAACCCGACGATCGCGCACACATGTTTCGAGTCGCAGGGAATCGGGACGCCCTGAGAGTTCTTGAGCAGGTCGTTGGCATATGCGTTCACCGGGAAATATGTGCTGCCCGCGCCGGCCTGGTCGGCGACGCCGAGGATGCGCGTGTTCGTCGGCGTGCAGTCGGTGTTCACGTTGGCCCACGTGGCGATGCACTGGCGAAAGACGATGCCTTCGTAGGGCTGGAGGCCGTGGAACGTGAGCTTGACGTACTGGCCGTCGGCGAGCCCAGACGACGGGCTGGCGGTGATTCCGGTGCAGTTGACCGGAGTCGGGGTTGGGCTGGGGCTCTGACCTGGACTCGGAGTTGGGCTGGCGGTCGGACTGGTGCTGGGGCTCGGGCTGGCGGTTGGGCTGGGACTCGCACTCGGGCTCGGACTCGGGGCCGGCGAGCAGTTGGAGGTGGAGGCTGCCGCGGCAGTGATCGAAGCCGCCGAGGAGGTCACAAGGGCCCCCGCCGCCCCAAGCAGGAGCGTCGGGATGGCCGTCAGCGCCGCGCCAAGGATCGCCACGTGGCGCGCTCGCCGGCGCGGACGTGGATCACGCATCGCCTTTTCTCCGCCGCGATGCCGCGAACGTCGCCAACACCATCGGCGTGAAGACGACCAGAAGCAAACCCAGCAGGGCCACCCACAGGGGCGTGTCGGGAAGACCCGGGGTCCTTGCGGCCACGGCGAGCGCCGTCGCGAGCAGGCTCGCACGCGATGTGGCGTCAAGGACGTTCACCTGCAGAGAGCCCGGCGGCAACGAGCCGCCCGCGGTGCCGGTCGTGCCGCCGCCCGTGGTGTTGCCGCCGCCCGTCGAGCCGCCGGTGGTCGGCGAGGCGCTGGGGCTCGGCGAATGCGTGGTGTTGCCTGAGCCGGTCGATCCGCCTCCAGGGTGATAGAGGGTCGGGTTTGGGCAGTGGTTGTAGTCGAGCGGTGGAATGGCCGGGTGGCCGGGCAGGCGGCTCACCGCATCGAAGTCGGCCTGCACGAGGTTGGGCGGCAGCGGCGAGTATCCGAGAGGCGCCGCCTCGCGCTGACCCGCGCACGCGATGTAGATGATCCACGTGCCGAGCACAAAGCCCTTGGACGAATCGAAGTTGGCAGGCATGTCGGTGGAGCACGTGGACACCTGCGAGGACGGGACGACGCAGGGCAGGATCATGTAGCTGTAGCTCGACATCGGATACGCGGTCGCCTCAGGAGCCCGATAGACCCTGACCAGGTTCTGCGTGAGGTCAGCGTTCAGGGTCGCGTGCGTCAGCGCGGTGGCCACGTTCTGTGACGACGGCTGGGTGTAGTTGCCGCTGGCGTTGTGCAGCGACGCGACGGGAAAGCCGCGGCCGAACGCATACCCGGCCTCGACATAGCCGATCGAGCCGGAGCCCAGAGCATCGTTGGCCACGAAGTTGGCCACGCTGTCGGAACCGTTCGCGTTGATGCTCCCGGTGAAGGGCGGCCACAGGGAGCACGGCGCCGGGCAGCCTTGCGCGGCGACGAATGCGTTCCAGACGCCGGGAGCCTGGTCCGCCAGATAGAGCGAGAACTGGGCGGAGGTTCCGGATCCATCGGAGCGGATCACGGGGATCATGCGGGTTTCCTTGATCTGCAGGCCGGGATTGAGTCCGGTGATCTCGGGGTCGGTCCACGAGGTGATGCCGCCGGTGAAAATCTTGGCCGCGGCGTCCGCGTTGAGCCTCAAGCTCGTGATTCGGTTGCCGGTCGGCGTGTGCAGGTTGTACATGAGCGACGTCCCGCCCGCGACGTCCGGCATGTACTGCCAGTGCCTGGGCGGGTTGCTGTGCGTCAGCTGGTTGAGCTCGTCCGGCTGAAACGGGATCTCGCTCGCTGCGAAGTCGACCCCGCCGGTTATGTACTGCGTGCGGCCGGCGCTCGAACCGATCGAGCGGTAGTTGATCGTGTAGCCCTGGTGCGCGATGTCTGCGCGCCACTGGTCGAGCGCGATGGCGACCCAGGTCGAGCCCGCCCCGTCAACGGTCGGCCCCGACGCGACCGCGGTCGTAGGCCCGAACCCCGCCGGGCCGAGGACTGCGACGGTTGCCAGAAGCATCGCCACGAGCCAGCTCGCTGCACGCAGCCGGCTAACCAAACCGACCCTGCACATAAGCGGCCGTGCGCTCATCGGCCGGATTGGTGAAGATCGTTTCGGTCGGGCCGGTCTCGACGATCATTCCCGGCTGCCCCTCCTCGACCATGAAGAAGGCGCAGGTGTCGGAAACGCGTCGCGCCTGCTGCATGTTGTGCGTGACGATCACCACGGTGACCTCGTGCACGATCTCGGCGATGGTCTGCTCGATCCGCCTGGTCGAGGCAGGGTCGAGGGCCGAGCACGGCTCGTCCATGAGCAGCACCTGGGGCTTGACCGCGAGCGACCGCGCGATGCAGAGACGCTGCTGCTGACCGCCCGACAGGCTCCCGCCGGGCGCGTTGAGGCGGTTGCGCACCTCATTCCAGAGGCCCGCCTTGACCAGGTTCTGCTCGACGATCTGGTCGGCCGACTTGATCGCCATTCCGGAGAGCCGCAGACCGGACAGGACGTTGTCGCGGATGCTCATCGCCGGGAACGGGTTGGGCTTCTGGAAGACCATGCCGATCTGCCGCCGCGTGTCGGTCGCGCGCTGTTCGGCGCCATAGATGTCCATGCCATCGAGTCGCACCTCGCCGCCCATGGAGGCGCCTGGCACCAGCTCATGCATGCGGTTGAGGATGCGCAGGAACGTCGATTTGCCACAGCCGGAGGGGCCGATCAACGCGGTGACCTGGCGCGCGCGCATCTCCAGGTTCACGTCCCCCAGCACCTGGCGGCGTCCGAACCAGGCTCCGACCCCTACCGCCTCGATCCCGACGGCGCGCGTCGCAGGTCGCGGCGGGATCGGCCGGAGGGAGGCGATCCCCGGCGCGGAGGGAGGCGTGGACGGCGCGCTGTTGGCCATGTTCAGGACCTCGCCTCTACGACTTGAGGGGCCGGAGGTCGCCGGCGGCCGGCGCGGGCCTGCCGTCCTTCGACGGAGGTCAGGGCGCCGAGCACGCGAGCCGCAGTGAACAGGGCGAGCACCAGTCCGGTGAGAACTGCTGCCGCTGCCCAGGCGCGCTGATACGGCCCGGTCCCTGGGTTGAAGCGGATGTACTCGTACACGTAGTACGGCAGCGCCTCCTGTGCTCCATGGAGCGGATCGGCGTTCAGGACCGATGCGCCGAAGGCGGTGAGCAGCAGCGGCGCGGTCTCACCTACAGCACGGGCCACCCCGAGAATGACCGCCGTGATCAGGCCGCTTCGCGCGGTCGGCAGAACCACCTGCCACACCGTCCGCCACTCCGTGCCGCCCAAGGCCAGCGAGCCTTCGCGCAATCCGTCAGGAACGAGCCGCAGCACCACCTCGGACGTTCGGGTGACCGTCGGCAGCATGAGGATCGACAGCGCGAGCGAGGCTGCGAAACCGCTGAATCCCTTGTGCAGCCCCACCACCCAGACGGCGTAGATGAAGAGTCCGGCGACGATCGAGGGCACACCGCTCATTGCGTCGACGAACAGGCGCACCGGTCGCGTGAGCGGGCCGCCGATCTCGTTGAGGAACACCGCGCTCAGCACGGCCAGTGGCACCGTGATGAGGGTCGCGATGCCCACCTCCTCGAGCGTGCCGATGATCGCGTGCGCGACTCCGCCGCACGTCGCTGCGTCGAGCTGGCCGCAGAACTCCGCGGTATCGGTGAAGAAATGCGGAGTGATTACCGCGTATCCCTTGTACCCGACGAAGCTGATGACGAGAACCAGCGGCGCCAGCATCACGAACGCTCCCGCACTGATCAGCACCGAGACGAGCCGGTCGGCTGCGAACAGGGAACCGAGGATTCGGCGCGTCGCCAGCCAGTACATGAACGCGAAGGCGGCGAACCATGCGAGGACGAACCCGAACACGCCCGGGTTCGGCGCCAGCTGCCAGTAGGCCAGCCAGACCAGGCAGAACGAAGAGACGGCCGCCCCGCCCACCGTGGCCAGGTCCTCGACGTGAATCGTCGGGATTCGGACCTGGCGGATCGGGAGCTGGGTGATCTCCCCCACCTCAGATCTCGACCCCCTTGCCCGAACGCGACCTGGCGACGATCAGGGAAGCGATGAAGTTGACGACCAGGGTGACCACGAACAACGAAAGCCCTGCCGCCATCAGCGCCGGTATCCCATACGTTTGGCTCGACTCGCCGAACTGCAGCGCGATCAGCGACGCGACCGAGTTCGCGCCGGCCTGGAGGATGTGCGGCGAGATGAATGTGACCGGTGAGATGACCAGCGCCACGGCGATCGTCTCCCCCAGCGCGCGTCCGAGGCCGAGCATGGAGCCGCCGATGATGCCGCCTGCGCCGAAGGGCAGCACCACCGTGCGGATCATTCCCCATCGAGTGGCGCCGAGCGCAAGAGCCGCCTCGCGCTCAGCAGGTGGCGCCTGTGCGAAGACCTCGCGCATGACCGACGTGCATATCGGCTGCACCATCAGCGAGACGACGACGCCCGCGACGAACGCAGAGCCGGCGTATAGCGGGATGTCCGTCTGGAAGATCGGGAAGAACGAGGCGTTGTCACTGAGCCAGCCCGAAAACTGGACCAGGTACGTCACCAGGAACGCCAGCCCCCAGATGCCGTAGATGATGCTCGGGATCGCCGCAAGCAGGTCAACCAGGGCGGTCAGCGCGCGGCGGGTTCTCCGTGGCGCGAACTCATTGATGAAGAGCGCCGTCGCGATCGACACCGGAACGGCGATGACCAGCGCGATGACGGCGATGACCAGGGTCCAGTAGATGACGGCGGCGATTCCGAACTGGTGCCTGGTCCCATCGGGCTGCCAGGCCAGCGTCGTGAAAAAGCTCAGCCCCTGGAGATTGAATGCGGGGACGCTCTGGAGCACGAGGAACAGGCCGATGAGGACCAGCAGCACAAGCGTGAGCAGCCCTGCGGCCGACGCCAACGCGCGGTACGCGCGGTCGGCGAGAGCCCGTCTGACGGTGATCGTTCGCGGCGACGCCCCAGCCTGCGCTCGCCGCACCGCGACTGACAAAACACCGACAGTTTCCGCGGCGAGCTTAAAGGCATTGGGAACGCCAGGTTATGTGGGCGTTAGCGACCGGGTGCGGCAGCCCACCCTTACGGTCCTCGCAACGTCTGCTTAACCTTCGGCCCCTAGCATCCGAAGCCGGGATGCAAGGGGGGCTCTTTAAGCACGACGACGTGCAGTCACCATTGCCCATCTGTGTCACCGGCATGCACCGCAGCGGCACGTCAGTCGTCGCCGGCATCCTGCATCGTCACGGGCTGTGGCTCGGCGATCCGGCCGACATGATGGCCGCCAACCCATACAACCCCGACGGCTATTTCGAGAACGACCGGATGGTCGACCTGAACAACTCGATCCTCGAGCTGTTCGGCGGCACGTGGAGCTCGCCACCGCGCTTTGCGTCTCGCTGGATGGATGATCCGCGCCTTGACGAAGTGAAGGTGACCGCGCGGGAGCTGGGCGTGCGCCTGGCGGCCGGCCACCAGATGTGGGGATTCAAAGACCCGCGCGCTGCGCTCACGCTCCCGTTCTGGTTGTCCGTCTGGTCCGGCCTCACCGTGGTAGTGACCGTGCGCAACCCGCTCGAGACCGCACGCTCACTCAACCGTCGCGACAACTTGACCCTCCAGCAGGGCACCGCGCTCTGGAGCGCTCACTACCGGTCAATCCTCGGGCACACGACCCCGGCGACCCGGATCGTGGTCGAGTACGAAGCTTTCTGCGCCGACCCGATCGGATCGGCCGCGGCGTTGCTTTCACGACTTCCGGGATTACGGGAGACGGACTCCAGCGCAGCCCGCGCCTCAGTGCGACCGCCGCTGCGGCACTTCCGCGAGACAGTCGCCAACCTTCAGGCGTGGGGTGCGCCAGTTGGGCTGCTCGAGCTGTACGCCCAGCTCCAGGGCGAGGCGATTCAGCCGACCCCAGCTGGAGGCAGCGGATCCGGCGCAGCCCTGGATCAAGAGCTCGTCGAGGTCCTGCGCGGCTTGCCGGCAGCGCTGTCTGGCCTGGACCTGGCGATCCGCGACGTGCACGTGGACCTGCAACGCCTGGCCGCGGTCGTGTCCCGGCTCTCGGACGAGGTCGGATTCGTTCGCACTGCTGACCTAGCCGGTATCGCAGCGCAGCTCGACCATCAGCGCGGCAACGTGGAACGAATGGCCGCAGCCCTGCCGCCGGTGCTCGAACACTCGGTGAACGGCACCAGCGGCTGATGGCGCTGGACTACTCGGGGCTCGTGCACAGGATCCGGGAGCTGGTGTGGGAGCACATTCCCGCGGGATCGAATGTGGCGGTCGTGAGCAAGGGCGACCCTGCGCTGATCCTCTTCGACCAGCGGAATGGCATGCACTATCCCCAGACCGCGACCGGCAAGTACCTCGGACACCACCCCGACACAGGCGTCGCGGCGGTGGCGCATCTCGAGTCCCTGCGCATCCGCGGAGCCGACTACCTCGTGATCCCGTCGATCTACGCCTGGTTCCTGGACTACTACTCCGACCTGCGCAACCACCTGAACGGCCAGGGTGAGCTCGTCCACCGCGACGACGTGTGCGTCATCTACAGCCTGACCAAGCGCGAGGCTGCGACCACCTCGCGACAAACTGCGCCCGAGCGCCAGCTGCGCGACCTCGTGGCTGCGGTGCTGCCTGAGGGAAGCTCGATCGTCGCCCTGGGGTGGGCGCGCGAAGCCCTTCAGGGTGCGAGCGAGTTTCAGATCGTAGACATGCCCGCGGCCGATCATGGCGGCGCCGCGGACGTCGCTGTGCTCGAGGCAGGCATCCTCGGCACCGGTGCGAACTACCTGGTCATCCCGGCGCCCCATTCGCCGCCGAACCGCGCGCGCGACCCACTGGCGGACCGGGTGCGAGGGACATGGACGACGGTCCTTGACCAGCGCCATGTATGCGCGATTTTTGCGGTCCCCGAGAGTGGGGGCAGGGCCGCCAGGCGATGAGACCGCTGCGAGTCCTTTACTTTGCGCACGGCCATCCATCCGTGCGTCCAGGCGGCGCCGAGGCTTACGCGCTCGAGCTGTACCGGGCGATGCGAGATCAGCCGGGTGTGGACGCGGCGCTCGTGTGCCGGGTGGATGACGGCGTCCATGCGGCTCGATCCGGGACGCTGTTCTCCCTCGTCGGCAACGATCCCGGTCAGTACTTCCTGCATACCTCCGGCTACCACTTCGACTGGGTCTACGGGACGGTCACCGACAAAGAGTTCATCACCCGCCACGTCGCGGGGTTCGTCCGCGCTTTCGACCCGGACATCGTCCACTTCCAGCACACACAGTTCATGGGCTACGACTTGATCCGCGCGGTGCACCAGGCCGCCCCCAACGCCGGCATCGTGTACACGCTGCACGAGTACCTGCCGATCTGCCACCGGGACGGACAGATGGTGCGCACGGTGGATGAGAAGCCGTGCATGGAGGCCTCTCCGCAGCGCTGTCACGAATGCTTCCCACACATCGCTCCGCAGACGTTCTTCCTGCGGCAGCGCTTCATCCAGTCGCAGATGGCCTTCGTCGACATGTTCATCGCGCCGAGCAAGTTCCTCCGCGATCGATTCGTTGACTGGGGCCTGGACCCGGCGAAGGTGTGGGTCGAGGAGTACGGCCGGCTACCGGTGGCTCGGCGGGCAAGCACCACGTCGCGCCGGTTTCCGGACCGGTTCGCCTTCCTCGGCCAGATGAGCCGGTACAAGGGCGTCGACCTCCTGGTCCGCGCCATGGGCCTGGTCGCGGAGGAGTCCACTGCGAGCACACCCGCGTCTAACGGCACCCGGCGAGCCGCCAGGTCGCAGCCGCACCTCTACCTCCACGGCGCGAACCTCGACATCCAGAGGCAGGAATTCCAGCGCGATCTCAAAGAGCTGCTGGACCGCGCCACCAATGTGACGCTGGTCGGCAGGTACGCACATGAAGACCTGCCCCAGATCATGGCCGACGTCGACTGGATCGTCGTGCCGTCGATCTGGTGGGAGAACTCGCCGCTCGTCATCCAGGAGGCGTTCATGTACGGCCGGCCGGTGATTTGCAGCGACATCGGCGCCATGGCCGAGAAAGTCACCGAAGGAGTCAACGGCCTGCACTTTCGAGCCGGTAACGTCCGCAGCCTCGCGGATTTGATCCTGCGCGCCGGCGCCGACCGCGAGCTGTGGACCAGGCTCTCTTCGGCGCCACCACCGGACTACTCGATGACCAATCACGCCGCCCGGGTCCGCGCGGTCTACACCAGCCTCGGCTCGCGAGTGCCCGCGTGAAGATCCAGGTGCATTCGCCAGGCAACGGCCAGGCCCGCGCCGCGACTGTACGATCGGCGCCGCCGCAGCGCATGGTGGTCGAGCTCGCGACCTGGCTCACCGAATCGGACCTGCTGCTCATCGGGACCCTGTCAGCGCCCGCGGCCGCCGCACTCGATCGCCGCGCCGGCGCTGCGGGTCAGCCCAGGCTCATGATCCTGCCCTCCCGACGGGGCGAGAGCGATGTGGCAATCAGCCGTGTCCTGGTCTGCTGGCCCGTCCTCGGCGTGCTGCCGCCGACCGCGTCCACGACCGGCTCACCCGCAATCAAGATCGCGGCAGACGAGGTTGCCAGGCGGTCCGTTTCGACACGAGACTTTGCCCGCGAAGGCCTCGCCTGGCACGACCCGCGAACGCGGGGCGAAGCCCTCGAGTTCGTGCTGGCCACCACTGCGCTTCGAGTTCCGGAGCGGCGGCGGGCGCAGCGCGGCGGCGTGGCGCTTGCGCTGGACCGTGAAGTTCAGTTCAGCGGCGCATTGCATTTGCTTCGCGAGGGGCTGCGTGAGCGGCTACCTGTGAGCATCACACCAGGCGGCCCCGTCGCGGTCATCGACGCAGTAGCCCGAATCGACCGCGACGCGTTCTTCATCCGCGGACGCGTCGGCGTGGGCGCCTCGAGGATCGTGCGCGTTACGGCAGTGTCGCCGGAGGGGGCCAGGGTCGAGCTTCTCGAGCGGGCCTTCTGGTACGACGTGACGGGCCTCAAGGATGGGCAGGGCGCAAGCGCATGGCGGGGCTTCGCCGTGTACTTCACCTGCAACCCGAGCCTGCGCCTGGGCGGCTGGCTTGTCGAGCTCGCCACGGTTGCGGGCGACCAGCTCGAGGTCGGCGCGCCCCACGTGGCGACGGGGCCGGTCGACGTGATCCGGATCATCCTCGAGGACCTTGACGTTGAACAGCTGCCCGCGACCAGGCTGAGGACGACGCAGGTCGTTCCTGCCGTCAGGCGGCTGCAGCGCGCACGTGAACGTGCGGTGACGCTGGAGACGATCAAGCAGTTTGGGACGCCACCATTTGCGCCCGAGGTTACGGTCATCGTGCCGCTCTACCGCCGCATCGACCTCATCGAGCACCAGCTGATGCAGTTCGCCAACGACCCGGGCATGCAGCCGGCCGACCTCATCTACGTGCTCGACTCTCCCGAGTTGAAGCAGGAGCTGTTCGACACGGCATGCCGGCTCTTTCCCCTCTACGGCCAACCGTTTCGCGTCGCTGTCGTCTCCGCCAACGTCGGCTTCGCGCGCGCCAACAACCTGGGGGCGTCGATCGCGCGTGGACGGCTCATCCTGCTGCTGAACTCCGACGTCTTTCCCGAGATGCCGGGCTGGCTGGATGCGATGGTGCGCTTTTACGACAGCCTGGCCAACGCGGGTGCGGTGGGCCCGAAGCTCCTCTACGAGGACGGCACGATCCAGCACGCCGGCATGTACTTCGAACGGCTCAGTGACACACAGCCGTGGAGCAACGAGCACTACTTCAAAGGCATGCACCGCGACCTGCCGGCCGCGTCTCGCTCGCGTCCGGTGTCGGCGGTGACCGGCGCCTGCCTGATGGTCGCGAAGGATCTTTACCTGAGTACAGGTGGCCTCTCCGGCGACTACATCCAGGGCGACTTCGAAGACTCGGAGTTCTGCCTCCGCCTGCTCGAATCGGGCCACCAGAACTGGTACTTCGCCGATGTGGCGCTGTATCACCTCGAAGCCTCCTCATACGAGCCTGAGCGCCGGCGATTGCACGACGGGTTCAACCGATGGCTGCACACGCATCTGTGGGGCGAACAGCTCAGCGCCCTGGGCGGTCCGGGCACGGCGCGCATCGCAGCCGCGCCGCTGTCCCTGAACCTCACCGCGGTCACAGCCGACCCCGACGTTGCGGTAGGAGCGCCGTCCGGCTCGTGGAGTTGACGGCCGGCTTCGACGCGCCGGCCGCGCGCACAGCGCCGGCGCCGGGGGTCGAGCAACACGTCACTTTTCTCAGCGGTCCGGATGGGGCCATCTTCTACTCGGTCCACACGCCGGTCGGCGGCGCACACGCGACCCTGGTGATGTGTCCGCCCTTCCTGGCCGACCACGCGTTCGGCTACCGGCGAGAGCACCTGTTGGCGCTCGAGCTCGCCCGGCGAGGCGTCGCGACGTGGCGGTTCCACTACGCGGGCACCGGCTACAGCGATGGGTCTCCCGCGGCGGTCACCTTCGATTCGATGGTTGCAGACGCCCGCCGGGTGATCGACACAGCCGAGTCTTCAGCAGCCTGTCCTGTCACGGTCGGTGGCACCCGCGGCGGAGCGATGGTCGCGGCGGCTGCTTCAGACAATCGCCCGCTGCTCCTGTGGGAGCCGGTCCTTGACGGCGGCGCTTACCTGCGCGAGGGTTTTCGCGCCCGCATGATCGCGGACGGCAGACAGCTGAAGCGCACAGCACCCACGAGCGCCGAGCTGCTCGCGGAGCTCCGCCGGGCCGGACGAGTCGAGCTCGTCGGCTATTCGCTCTACGAGCGCCTCCACGACAGCATCGTGCCGGTCCGCTTGCGCGACCTTCTCAATGCCCCGGGCGAGAGAGTGCTGTTGATCGAGGCGCAGGCAAGCGCTCTGGCGGATGACCTGCGGGCAGCCGGAGCCAGTCTCACCGCCGGGACCGTGGGCACCACCGAGGCGTGGTGGTTCCATCGGACCCAGCAGTCCAGCCACGCCGAGATCGCCTCCCAGCTGGCGCAGATCGTCGGCCCCTGGCTACCAAGATCCAGTTCGGCCCAAGCGGTCTCGGACCCGCTTGCCTCGAGTTCACTTGAGCCCACGTATATAAGGACGCGCGCGAGCAGCGTCTTCGGGCTGCTGACCCCGCCGACCGGAGCGCCTCGTGGCGAGGCCGCCCTGTTGCTTTGGGGCGGAGGTGGCATGCCGGCATTCGGGCGCAACCAGGTGGCCGTCGCGCTGGCCCGGTGCCTCGCCGGCATCGGGTATCACGTCCTGCAGGTCGACTGCCCAGGCCGAGGCGATAGCCCCGGCGCAGAGCCGCCCGACCCGATCGACGAACCCGCCAAGCAAGAGCTTTTCGCGGCCGTTCGCGCTGCCTACGAGTGGTTGCGGGCTCGTGGCCTGTCGCGGGTGTTGACGATCGGGTCCTGCCAGGGGGCGGTGGCTGCGCTCAACACGACCGACGCGGTGTCGGAGCTGGCCGGCCTGGTGCTGCTTGCGCCCCCGATCGCCGAGCGCTTCGAGGCCGACACAGGCGACGAATCGTGCGCTACCGTCAGCATGTTGCATCCGCGGATGCGCGAGTCGTTCGCCGCTGTCGCGCGAAGCGGCCGGCCGATCCTGATCGCATACGGGATACACGACGAAGGCTTCCGGTCGTTCCATGCGGCGATGGACGGTGAGCTGGGTGCGATCCTGCGCCCGGCGAGTGACCGACTCACAGTGAACTTGACCGAGGAGCGGGTCCATGGGTTCATGACGGTTTCGGGACAGGAGGCGACCGTCGGGCTCGTCACGCGCTGGGCGGAGGACCTCGCTTGATCAGCTCGAAGGCGATCGCCGACGAGATTCGGGCACACATCATCGAGACGCGGCCGCCAGGCAAGCAGGAGGTGACCTTCGCGGACCGCAGCTCGCTCGTGACAAGTGGCATCCTCGACTCGGTCGGCGTGTTCACGCTGGTCGCGTTCATCGAGCATCGGTTTGGGATCGAGGTGTCCGACGACGAGCTCCAGTGGAACACCTTCGAATCGGTCGACGCTATCACGCGCCTGGTGGAGTCGAAGCTCGCATGACGTTTGCCGGCGGTAGCGCTGCCGCCTTCGGGCTGGTCGTGCTCGCCGGATGTACTGGATCGCTGCAGGGCCCGCCCGACTTAGTTGAGGCCTATGGCACCGTTGACGAGCCGTGCGCGGCTTCGAATCTCACGATCCACTGCAGTGCACATGTCTATATGGTCAATCACGGCGCGGAGGGGGCCGGTAAAGCCACGATCGTCGTGCCTCTGACGAGTACGAACGCGGCTGCGACCTCGGCCAGGACCGCTTCGGCCGCCACATGCGACATTTCGATACCGGACATCGCATCCGGCAGCGCTGTCGACCTCGTGTGCAACTTCGAGCTACCTCCGGGCAAGGCGATAGCGTCAGTTCCAAGCATCCAGGACCTGAACGTCACGGCAGCTGCCTCCACCGATTCGTCCACGTCCGGCACAAGCGGCATCGCGACATTCGGGCTGGCAGTGGTGGCGACCTTCCTCGGCCTGGTCACGGTGTTGGCGGCGATCCGAGGCCGCCGGCGGCAGATACCGGCAGCGGAGAACGCGCGAACCGAAGATGAGGAACGCGGCGAGGAAGAAGACCGAACCTGGTGAGGATCGGACCTCTTCTACGGGCCAGGTGACCCCCCGACTCGCAGGCAAGGTCCGGTCTGCTCTGCGAAGAAGTCGTAACTGACCGTGCTCGCATACATCGCTGGATTGTCCGGCTCGATTCGGATCGACTCGACAGCTCCGGTCGTGTTGCAACCTGAGTAGACAGTCGCCAGGTCGGCGGGAGTGTGGGCCACGTCCGAGAGCAGCAGCCCGTCTGCGGCAGTTCCTGGGACCAGGCGGAAGGATGACTCGGAGCCGCCGGTCGTCAGCTTGACGCGGATCGCGCCAGGATCGAGCAGCAGCTCGGCAGCACGACCACCTAGCGAATAGTCGAGCCGCACCCTCACGAACAGCCTCTCGCCTGGCGCCACGGCTGGAGTTTTTACGGCCTGGCCAACGCCTGCAGTGACTGTGCCCAACTCGCGCATCGCACACGGGCAGAGGTTCGATGTTCGGCGCAACAGCACCCAGTTCGCATCGATGGCGTCCACGCGGTATCCCTCGAACAGTGCCCGCTGCATCGCGGGCTCCTCGAACAGCGCGTAACGGTTGTCGATCGTCCGGTAGGTGGTGATGACGTACTCAGGTGCGGCAGCGCTGCGGAAGAACGCAGCGTCTATGTCGTCGAGGTAGGCGGTGTACGACGTGTAGGACCCAAGCACCGGGCGTGGTGTCCAGTTGAGGTGGTTGGCGGCGATGACATCGACATCCCACGGCATCACATCAACGGATGCATGGCCGATGCGGGCAAGGAATGCATCCGGAAGGGGGTCTGTGGCAAGCACATTTGCCTGTTCGGCCGCCGCCGTCCGGTCCAGCGCGACGGTGCCCTGCAATAGTGCCGCGGCCCGCTGGTAAGTCGCAATGCGATGGCCGAGGGTATCAGTCGGCCAAAGGCTCTGGTTCAGGTTGGGCAACGCGACAAGCGCCATCACAACGGGTACGAGCAAGATGGCCGCCAATGCAGGCGCAGACAGCGGCGGCAGGTGACGCCGCCAGAATACTGCCGTCATGACCGCGTCCAGGTCCAGGCGGGCCGGCCCTGTCTTGCGCCCTGACCGTCGGCGCGGTGTGAGGCCAGCGATAAGGATCAGGAGTTGGAGGAGCGCTGCAATGGTGACGAAGTAATCGATGTGCCAGCGGACGAAGCCTTCCTTGAAGCTGAGGAACATCATCGGGACGCAGATCAGTGTCACGGCCAACAGCCCGCGGTTACGCCGGCGGAACGCAATGACCACCTCGGCGGCCGTTACCGGCACGAGCGCCAGAGCACACAGGCGGACCAGGCCGGGGTTGATCTCTGGAGGCTGGTCGGCGAAGGTCGACATCGCCGGGCTGTAGCCGGCCACGAGCTCGTAAGTGGTGCGCAGGTATGCAGCCAGCGATCCGAAGCTCTGCCCGACGGCCACGTAGAGGATCAGGAAAAGCACCACGGCCGATGCCAGCGCCACCGGGATAAACCGGCGCCGCCGGGTGATCCATGCCGCCGTCGCGAAGCCGGCGAGGATGCTTGCGCCTGAGATCAGCAGGGTACCCTTGTTGAGCACCTGGATCGCGATGAGCGCCCCACCAGCCCCAGCCAGCAGAGCACCACCATGGTCGAGGCGTACCGCAAGCGTGAACACCATGATGGTGAGCAGGAGGAGCTCTATCTCCGGCAGCGCCCAGACCGGCACGGGCAACAACACCACTAGCAACGCCAGACCCCACGTCAGCGGATGCGCATCAAACGCTCGCAGAAAGAACGCGAAGGTGATCGCGAACGCCAGGTTGACAGCGACAGCGAAACCAAGGCTGACCGGCCACAGACCTGGATCGACCATGTAGCCGCTGTTGTGTTCGATGGCGGCGAGAGGGCCGTAAGTGAAGACGATGTCGTGCCCCCATTGCATGCGCCGGTTGAAGGCCATGACCAGCCCGAACACCCACGAGGCATCCAGGCCACTGCCTGGGAACTGAATTGCAAACGGCATCCACAAGAGGAAAACGGCCAGTGCCCAGGCGCCGCCGGCGACCCGGGTGGCCCACCGGCGGACGAGAACTCCCCTTACTGCACCAACGGGACTGGTTCGGGTGGCTCGTTCTGCGATGAGGGCTCGCTCACGCAGCGTGACGGCCTTCAAAGGACCAGCACCTGCCGTCAGGTCGGCATCGACGGGAGGTTGTACTCGGCGTCGATATCGTCTCGGCGGCTCGACCGCGATCGAGCTCGCCCGCTGGCGGACGCACTCGACACCCCGGGCTTGTCCGCGTGGACGTCAGGTGCGACGCTGCGCACCGGAGACCCTCGCCGCCACGGCGCCGCGATCAGCAAAGCAACTGTAAGCAGCACTGTGGCACCTGCGAGAACGAGCGTGCCGGCGCCGGTGAAGTCGAATCCCGGTGAGCCATGGGGGCTGGCGGCGATGTAATCGACCGAGCCGATAACTGGGTATGTGGCCACTGTCTTTCCGGGTGGAAGGTCGAAGTCGCAAAGCAGTTCAGCGGTATCCCCTCCGGGTGTATCTGGCACCGACCTGCCGCATTTCACCGAGGTGACTGACGCGGAGCCGCCTTTTGCGTCGACCAGCGGGACGATGATCGTCACGTGCGCCAGGCCTTCACCTCCCTTGTTCGCGAGCACCACACGCGCGGTGCAGTGCTGGACCACTTTCGAGGCCGGCGCACCGATCGCGCACGGAAGCTGCACGCCACCTGATACCTCGACGAATACCGGCGCTTGTGCTTGAGCTCCGCACACCGTTAACAGGAGCAGCCAGGCAAGGCAGGAGCCGCCGAGGACGTGGCCAATCGCCCTCACGCCACCGGCACCTCCTCATCGGCGCGCACGGCTTCGATGTCGACGAGGGCGCCGCCCTCGATGAGCCTGCGCATCAGTTGACGACGCACCTTGCCGTTGCTCGTCACCTGGATCGTCCGGGGCTCGACCATGTGCACGCGGATCTCGCCCATGCCAAGCCGGCGAACGAGGCGCTCGTGGATCTCGCTGCGCAGGAGCCGCAGCTCATCGCCCCGCAGGCGCGTCTCGACGATCACCGCCATGTGCTCATCCGTCTCGCCCTCGCCGACGATGCAACACCGGCCCTTCCGCACACCCTCGACGTCGGCGACGATCGGCTCGAGGTCCTCTGGGTGGTACTTGGTACCCCTCACGTTGACGACGTCTTTGATCCGGCCGGCGATGTAGAGCCAGCCGTCGTCGAAAAACCCGAGGTCGCCGGTCGAGAGCCACCCGTCGTGAGCGGCGTCTGGATGGCCCCGGTACCCGCGTGTGACCGACGGACCCGAGACCTGGATCTCCCCGACGGCGCCTTCGGGTAGCGCTTCGCCGAGGTCGCCGACGATGCGCACCGCCATGCCCGGAAACGGCCGGCCCACCGAAACGATGGGACGGGCATCGGGATCGCCGGCGGGAAGGGGCTCGACGCGCCGCCGATCGGTCAGTCCCGCCCGGCTTACCGTGACCACTCGAGGCCGCATCCCCAGCGGAGGCACTGCGACTCCTAGCGTCACCTCGGCCAGGCCATAGCCGGGCACGATCGTCTCCGGGCGGAAGCCATACGCCGCAAAGCTCTCCGTGAAGCGGCTTACCGTCGTTGTGCTCACCATCTCGCCCCCGCTCACGGCGACCCTCCACGCCGCGAGGCTGACACCGACCATGACCTCGTCGCTCACGGCGTCACGCATCAGGTCGAAGCTGAAGTTCGGGCCGGAGTAGTGAGTGGCGCCCTGGCGCCCGAACTCCGCGACCCAACGGCCCGGGTTGCGGATGAACTGGGTGGGCGACCAGATCACGACCTTCGCGCCCGCCCAGAGCGCGGTGAGCATCGAGATCAGCGCGAAGTCGTGGAAGAGCGGCGTCCAGATGCCCCAAGCGTCTTCTCGGCCGAGGCCTGTGGCTATCGCAAAGGCGATGACCGCCGCCGTCACGTTGCCGTGGGTCAGCTCCACGCCTTTCGGCGCCGATGTGCTGCCGGACGTGTACGAGACAAGCGCGAGTTCCGAAGGCTCGGGCGTCGATCGCGTCGGCTGGGGCGCGCGTGGCGTCACGGCAACGTCGATCCAGATGACATCGGGCAGCGCCCGGACCGCTGCCGAAGTGTGCTCGCCCGGCAGTGACTGGTCGTACAGGACGTGCCGAAGTCCTGCAGCGGCCACCATCCCGCGGATGTGATCGGCGAACACTTCGACATCGGCGAAGGCTCCGGGAATCGGCATCGGCGCCACAGCCGCGCCCGCGCACCAGATGCCGAGGACGGCCGGCGCGAACTGCTCGCTGTTGCGCAGCATGATCCCGACCAGGTCGCCCGGCTTGACTCCCGCGTCTCGCAGCGAGGCAGCCACCTGGAGGATGGCTTCCTGGAGAGTGCGCCAGGACATCGACCGGTGGGCATCGGGAAAGACGAGCGCTTCGCGGTCGGGCATCACCTCCGCGTGGCGGTCGATCGCTTCGAGCAGCGAAGTCCTCGCCTCGGGCAGCGCAGCCCCACGATGGACGTACTCCACCCCCGCCCCCCTGGGGTCCATCCGGCTGAGGTTAGCCCGCCAAAAGCGAAGGGCGGGTAATGGGATGGCTAAGCGCGGACCTCTACCTCAACTGGTGCGCGCGGCTCGTTCAGGAGCCGGAAGAGCAGTGGCACCTCGAGCACCTTTTCGTGGTGGAATCCGTGCTCCCAGACCCCATCCTCGCCCCATGCGTCGCCGTGGTCGCCGCACACGAGCACGTTGGCGCCCTCAAATCGCTCGATCACGCCGCTCAGCTCGGTGTCCACCCATTCGAGGCATGAAGTCTGCCGGCGGCGACACTCGGCGGCGTCGTTTGCCTCCGAGAACGGGACGCATGGGTTCTGATCCAGTGACCACGACGCACCCTCGTGGTAGTAGGGCACATGCGTCTCACCGACGTTGATGAAGACGAATGCGGGACGATCGGGCCCCAGGCTGTCGAGCTCGTCCTGGACGAACTCCACCTGGCGCCGCAGCGAGTGCGCGTCGCCGGCATACCAGTAGCGCCGGAACGAGCCCGTCAGCACATTCGTCGTCGGTGTGGTGGGATCGAACCATCCGACCGCACCTGTGCCGATGGTCTCGTAGCCGAGGTTGCAGAAGCCCTCGACTATGTTCGCGCCCTCGAGGGCGACGAAATCAGGGCGAGCGTGCAGCTTCGGTGGATACGCCATCTTGAAGATGCGGCCGAACTTCGGATTGACGTACGCCTCCCTCGCATTCGCAACGCCGGGCGTGAACCCCACGAACATGGCCGCGTGGGAGCTGTACGTGTAGTTGCCCGGCGCCATGGCGCGGTGGGTGGGTCCGATGCGGTCGAAGCCAGGTGTCGACGCGGCAACGAAGGTGTCGTACCGGCAGGAGTCGAGGGTCACGAACAGGAACGAGCCGGGGTGGACGCGCATCACGAGTCCGCCAGCAGTCCGAGCTGGTGAGCCGTCGCCAGCGCTTCGGTCCTCCAGTCGTACGCGTGCGCCTGGGGAGCTGACCATCCTGGTGACCAGCCGAGCCACTTCACCGCCAGGGCCAGGCGGCACCAGCAAAGCGCCTCGTCGAATTCAGGCTCTGTCAGGTTGCCAAGTGGGCTGCCATCGAGACTCGCGCGATAGGCGGCGACGATGTCGGCCTTGTACCGGTCCGGCAGACGTCCGCTGATGAGCGAGGCGAGGTCCAGCAGGCCTGGCCCGATCCCCGCCGTCTCCCAATCGATAATGCGGATGCGGACTCCGTGCGGCGAGTGTGTGACGAGGATGTTCGAAGCGTTGAAGTCGCCGTGCACGAGGGTCTGCGGAAGCGCGGCGAGGCGCGCGGCGACGGCGTCGTAACGAGGCCAGAGCGGGTCGAGCAGATGCTGCGTGCCGGCGGCCGGGCCGAGGCCGGACAGCTTCCGCTGCGCTCGGCGTGCCCAGCGCGCATGCATGCCCGGGTCGTTCCAGCGCACCATCGATCCCTGCTCCAGCGCATCAAGGTGCGACTCGCCCCACCGGTGCAGCTGAGCCAGTCGTGAAGCCACATCGGACCACACCGCCGAAGAACCCACCTGGCCGAGGTCGACGCTCCCGACCCACTCCATCAGGAGCCACCGGGCGCCGTCGCCGAAGGGTCCCGTCGCCAGCAGGCGGGGCGCATCCGCTGCGCCGTCAGCAGACAGCACCGATTCGTAGACCCATGCTTCGCGCCCGGGGTCGGAAAGAAACGCAGGTCTCACTCCACGCGCGGCCGGGAGCACGGCCCCCGGACCGCCGAGCTTGTACACACCGCGCAGGCGCTCGCCGGAGGCGACCGTGATGTGGACGTTGAGCACCGTGGCACTGCTGGCGTATGCCGAGCGGATCAAGCGCAGCCGCCGCACGGTCGTGCCGAGCTCGCGCTCGACCCATTCGCGCACCACCTGCTGGGCATGTCGCCTTACCTGTTGCTCTCCCGCGTAAGTCACGGTGGTCATGAGGCGCCGATCTTGAACACGACCCCCGCGACCGGGTCGTCGACGACAACGCCGCAGGCCTCGAGGTGGTGGGTCATCGATGGGTAGTGGTGCAGCCACCAGCGCGCGGGGTTGGGGAACGCCAGGTGCGTCCATCCCCGCGAGCTGAGGGTCCGCAGGTCCCGCACCGCGCCCGCGTCGTCGGCGGGATAGCTTCCCGCGTAGGTGCCGTCGTGCAGCTGAGGGAAGTGGCCGGCGACCCGGCCTGGAATCGAACAGAGACGGTCGTCGCCTCGGGTTGCGACCAGCACACGGGATCCCTCCGGCAGCGTGTCGACCATCTCCCGCACCCGCTGCAGCAGCTCGACGTAGTCCGGTTCGTCAGGCGTCTTGTGTCCGATCCATGGTCGGTCCCACTTCTGCTCGAAGCGCAGCCGGTTGGCTTCGAAGATCGCCTTCCACATTCCGTCGGGCACGAGCGCGCCAAACGTCCCCTCCCCAAAGTGGTGGACCAGGACGTCCTCGGCCAGGCGGCAGGAGAGCCCCGCGGCCGCGATGCGGAGGCAGTAGTCGTCGTCCTCGAACATGCCGACCTGGAAACGCTCGTCGAGCGGTCCGACGCTCGTGTAGACCGATCGCGGCAGGGCCGCGCAGAAGAGCGTCAGCGTGTCCACGTCCCCGGCCCTTCCGGTCATGCCTCGACTCTGGGCCGCGTCGACGAACTCGCCGTACGTGATGTACGAATCGCCAACCCGCGCAGCGCCCGGTGCCGAGTTGGTGACCGGTCCCACGAGCCCGACCGCCGGGTCGTTCAAGTGCCACAGGAGGCCGGCCAGCCAACCGGGCGCAACGATGGTGTCGTTGTTCAGCAACACGAGAGAGCTGCCTCGCGCCAGTTGCAGGCCCGCGTTGACGCCGGGCGCGAAGCCCAGGTTGGAGCTCATGAGAAGCGGCCGCACGCGCGGGTCACGCGACGCAAGCTCCCGCAGGTAGTCGGGCGTGGCGTCGCTCGAAGCGTTGTCCACCACGATCACCTCGAAGCCAGGCCCGTCAGTGGATGCGAGGACGCTCTCCAGGCACATGCGGGTGAAGACCAGGTTGTCGCGCGTCAAGACGACTATCGAAGCCTCAGGAGATTCGGCGGCGGCCTCGCTCTCGGCGACTGGCAGAGGCGCAGCCAGCACCTCGCGCTCAGTGTTCGCCGGCAGCCTCGCCGGACGTTTGGCGACGAGCCTGATGTCGAGACCTGCACGAAATGGCGCGCTCACATGCGTCGACCGGGAACGGCCAGGCCCAGGTCCCGCAGCAGCTGGCCCAGGACGACGTCCGAGTCGAACCACTCCTCGGCTATGCGCCGTGCTGCAACGCGGTGCTTCATGTAGTTCTTGCCGATGATTTCGATCGCGGCGGCGGCTTCGTCAATGGTCGTGAACGCGAAGAGCCCCTCCCCCGTCGGCAGGAGGTTGCCGAAGCCGGTGTCCTGCGTGACCACCGGCCGGCCCGATGCGAGGTACGTCGCGCTGCGGTCGCTGAACCATCCGCTGCGCAGGCGCACGTTCTGGTCCTTGGCGACTGTGAACTCCGCGCCGGAGGTCGCAATGTAGTTCCGGTACGCGTCTGGGTCGTATGAAAACGCGTTCGCGTCGGTGACCTGCCAGCCGTGCTCGCGGAGCAGCGCTTCGTCCACCGGCCCGATCTGCGACAGCGCCAGCTCGAAATCTTCTCTGGTGCGCTGAGGCAGGTCGAGGAACTTGAGGAATTCGACGCGCTTGCTCCAGGTGTAGGTCTCGCCGTCGAACGTCACATCCTGGTACTGGTTCCAGTTGCCGATCGTGGTGAAGGGCTTCTTTGTCTCGCGCGAGAAGGGCCAGTACTCCAGGACCACCGGAGGTCGCGTGGGCCGGAAGTTGAAGCGACCGCTCTGCGGAACCCTGCAGTCCGGCGCGCCGTAGTTCTCGCCGTACGAGAAAAAGGCGTTGTGCATGGCCAGGAAGTCGATGTCCTGCTGCTTGCCGTTCGCGACTCCGACCTCAACCGGAACAGGGTCGGTTTCGAGGTAGACGAGGCGGCCCGTGATCATGTGCTCCGGCCGAGGCACGGTGCCACCATGCAGGTTGACGATCATCTCGGCCTCTCGGTAGCGGCGGTGCAGCTCTCCCCTACTCATCCCGTAGTGGAGCTCGTCGTCGTTGTGGTCGACGTAGCACCAGCGACCCGCAAGGTTGACGCGCGCCATCGCCGAGCTGATCAGCTGCACCATTGTCTCGATGCCACCGTCCTCACCCGCGGAGGGATTCATCACGCGCGGGTAGCGGCCGTGCGTCTCGACGTAGTAGACGTCGTAGCCGATGCGCTGGAATCCGACGATGTACTGCAGCGTCTGCCAGACCACGCCGCCGACCGGAAAGGCGGTCATGCTGCCCAGGAGCACGATGCTCGGCCGCCTCGTCGCGATGGCGGTTGACATTTCGCTGTGCACCGGCGAAGCCGGCGGCGGCGGCGGAGCCGGCGGCGGCGGGGCTGCGGGCGGTGGTGGCGCTTGAGTCGGCAACGTCGCCGTCTGGTGGCGGGCAGCCTCGACCACCATCTGCTCGTAGCTCATCGTGATGTTGCGAGTCGGCGGAAGGGTGGCGTTGGGGTCGACAGTCACTGTGAAGTCGGAGTCGGGCCAGCTCATCGCGAGGATCACGAACTCGTCGCCGACGCCGAGATCGCCACCAGCCGAGTGGAACTCTCCCTTCTCCGCGTAGATGGTGCCCCCACCTTTGCGATGACGCAGATGGATGGCGCCCGTGTAGGAGCCTTGGCGGGCGCGCGCCCGATCCACGAGCTGGACCAGCGTGTTGCGTTCGATCAGCCGGCTGGGGCCGTTGGTCGGCAGGTCGTCGCGCGCCTCTTCCTCAGCGTGGTGCCCATTCGAGCCGTTCGAAGACGTGGCTTCGTGCGCAGGGTTGAAGCTCTGCAGCCGGCTCAAAGTGGCGAACAGGCCGCCACGCATCAGGAGCTCGCTCGGCGTCCCGTTCTCCACCAGCCAGCCGTGATCCAGCACCAGCACGCGGTCAGCGGCACGCACTGTGGAAAGCCGGTGGGCGGCGATGATCGTGGTCCGGCCCTGCGTGAGGCGCTCGAGCGCCTCCAGGATCGCCGCCTCGGTCTTCGAGTCGATGGCCGACGTCGGCTCGTCCAGGAGCAGGATCGGTGCGTCCTTCAAGAATGCCCGTGCCAGCGCGAGGCGCTGGCGCTCGCCGCCTGAGATCCGAGCGCCGCGGTCGCCCAGCACCGTCTGATAGCCGTTAGGCAAAGCGACGATGAAGTCGTGGGCGTTGGCCGCCTTTGCCGCGGCCTCGACCTCGGCCGGCGTCGCGCCCGGCCGGGCATACGCGATGTTCTCGGCGATCGACCTCGGGAACAGCAGTGGCTCCTGCCGCACCAGCGCGATCTGGTCGCGCAGGGAATGCAGCCTAATGTCGCGGAGGTCGTGACCATCGAGCTCGACTGATCCGCTGGCAGGGTCGAAGAAGCGCGGGATCAGCTGCAGCAGCGTCGACTTGCCCGCGCCGGTGAGGCCGACCACGGCGACGGTCTCACCAGGCTCGATCTCGAAGTTCAAATCCTTCAAGACTCCCGGTCTGCCGGGATAGTCGAAGCCGACGTTCGCGAACCGGACGCGCCCCGTCACACCACCCGCCAGCTCAACGCCATCCGGCTTGTCGGTCACCAGCGCCTGGCGGTCGAGCAGCTGCCTCGAGAACATGATGCTCACGCACAGCACCTGCAGCTGCGCGATCGTCGTCGACAGCGCTTCGAGCGGCTTGTACATCGAGGCGATGTACGCCATCAGCACGAGCAGCGCAGCGATCGACGTTCGGCCGCTGAGCACGTGATGCGCGCCGATGTTGAGCACCAGTGCCGTGCCGCCCGCGGTGATGAGCGCCACCGCCAGCGAGTAGACGGTCTGGCGAACCGTCACGCCGACCCGCATGTCTCTCGCGCGCTCACCTTGCCGGCGGAAGCGCCCGTGCTCCTCCGATTGGCGGTTGAAACCGGTGATCACGTGGATCATCGACATCGCCGTGTTCACCATCGTCAGCGACACACCCTCCAGGCCGCGGACGGTGACGAGCTTGGGCTCGATCCGCTTCGCGTAAAAGCCCGTGGAGTAGTAGATGAAGGGCACGACCGTGAGGGCTGCGAGTGCCAGCAGCGGGTCCAGTGTCAGCGCGATCGCGAAGTAGCCGACGAGGGTGATCGCGCTCTGCACGACCGGCGGGATCGACACGGCCATCGCCCCGACGGACCGCGCTTCGTAGTTGATGCGGTACATGTAGTCGCCGGGCGCCGCCTCATCGAAGAAGAAGTCGCTCAACCCGAGGACGTGCGCGAACAGCTTGGTCCGGAAGTCGAGCGCGATGGACAGGTCGAGCTTCGTGTTGATCCACTCGCTCAGGACCGCGATGCCGTGCACCAGGAAGACGAGCAGGAAGCCGCCGCCGACGGCCGCGGCAATGAGGACCTCCGTGTTGTCTCCGAAAACGGCCGTGACGATCGGCGGCGAGCCCTTCCCCACCAGCACATAACCGATCAGCAGCGCGAAGGGCCAGGGCGACGCCAGGTCGGCCAGCGCGCCGGCGACCGTGAGCAGCACCGACCCCGCAGCCAACCGTTTGTAGCGACGGAGGTACGGAAGGAAGGTCCAGGCAGCGCGCCAGTAACGGCGTTTCACGTCGCGCGCGGCGCGCGTTCGCGCACGTGCAGCTGGTCGCTGACCGCGGGTTCGTCGCTTTGCGCGACGGCGCTTGCGATCATCCGCGGCATCACCACCCGGGCAGACCACACACCACGCGCCAGCTCGACCGCGGCCACGGCCAGGACGGCCAGCGAAGCCGCTGGAGTTGCAATGGCGGCAACCCCGGCCACGATGGCGAACGCAGCGACCCAGCCTGTCCGCAGCCGCGCCCTGACCCTGATCTGCACCGTGCCCGGCACGTGCGAGCTCGAGATCACGTCGCCGGCGACCATCGCCGAGAGGTGGGTGCGGCAGTCGTACTCCTCCCACCCGGTCGGCGCGATGACACGGAGGTGGGACCGCCGAAACTGGCGGACGAGCCGCTCCATGATCTCGTCGCGCGGCGCGCGTGTCGAGATCAACACCGTGTCGCCGCGGCGGCTGATCGCGCCCGCGGCAATCCATCGTGTCGCGTGAGCGGACGGCCATGCCTCGTCGGCGCTGGCAAGCCTCCCGGCGAGGCGAGCGAGCGGCTGGAGCACGAACAAAGTGGCCACTTCCGCCCGGAAGCGAAGACTCAGACGCGAGCTCTGGCGCGGCGGACGTGCGAGCACAGCGTCGACGAGGAAGAGACCGAGAATCCACGCCATCGCGGCCAGACCGGCCAGCCGGATGGCCAGCAGCGGGCTCACCGCCAACGGCAGCAGCGCCACGGCGATCGGGACCCCCGCCTGGTGCGCGAGGTCCAGGTTGTGCCCACGTCCGCGGTAGATCGACTGAAACGCGGCGGTACCGAACCGCCCGCGATAGATCGGCTCCCCCGTCAATAGCGGAGGAAACCCGTTGTAGAGAGCGCCGCGCCATCGGGCCGCACCGAGGCCGTTGAAGCGGTCCGGGTGGCGGGCGGCGACGAGGGTCTCGGCGTGACCGTAGCCTTGCTGCTGGCGAAGGTAAGCGCGACGCCCGACGCGACGGTGATGCCACACCACCGCTGCCGGGTGGAAAGCGATGGCATGGCCGCGGTCTTGCAGCCTCCAGCACAGGTCGACGTCGTCGCCTGCGGCGGTGTAGAGCGGATCGAATCCACCGGCCCCGACGAGTGCCTCCCGCCAGAACGCCATGTTGCAGCCGGGGATGTGCTCGGCCCGGTCGTCGGTCAGGAGCACGTGGGCAGGTCCGCCGGGAGCGCGCGCCACGGCCTGGGCCATGATCGGGTCCGACGCGGGCGGCAGGTTCGGGCCGCCGGCGGCCACGACGTCGGATCGATCCATGCCGAGGGCGAGGTAGTACGGCCACTCAGGCGATGGATACGCGTCGGCGTCGATGAAGGCGATCACCTCGCCGCTCGAGCTGGCGATGCCAGCGTTGCGCGCGACGGAGAGTCCGCCATGCGGAATGCTCACCACTCGCGCCCGCTCATGGCGGCGCGCGATCTCGACGGTCGCGTCGCTCGACCCGTCGTCGACCACGACGACATCGAGGCGCGGGTAGTCGAGCGCGCACACATGCTCCAGGCACTCGTCGAGTGTCTCGGCGGCGTTGTAAGCGCACACGATCACGCTCATCGACGGCCACGGCCAGTCGAGCTCCCCGACGTGCCTGGCCTGCGCGTGGGCGACGCGCGACAGGGCAGGGCGACGGGACCGGTCCGCGCGTGTCAGCCCGAAACGCCAATCTTCGACTCGCTCGCGGCCCACGTGCCAGTCGTCCGTCCAGGCGAATACGCACGTGCCCGCGGCGCCGCGCTCCAGCGCCACCTCGATCTGCTGTTCCAGGAGGTGCGCTTGAGCCTCCTCCGCGTCCGCAGAGTCACCGACGTGGCAGCCCAGCTCGCCGACCAGCATCGGCCTGTCGCCCGCAAGGTTCTGCAGCCGCGTCAGGTAACGGCGCAGGTCCTCGGTGCGCTCGAGGAAGACGTTGAACGTCACTATGTCGACGCGTTCGAGCGTGAGGTACTCGGCAGTCGGGTAGTTGCCGTACGTGACGAGCATCCCGGGGTCGGCGTCGTGGACCAGGTCCGCCAACCGGTCGAGCACGGACGCCACCTTCTTGTGGCCGACCCAGCGCAGCGCGTCAGTGGGAATCTCGTTGCCGATGCACACCGCGAGCACCTCCGGCCGGCCGGCAAGGGCTCGCATGTCGGCTTTGATCCGCGCCGCCGCACGAGAGGCGATGGCGTTCTGGCCTTGCCGTCGGACGCCCACGAGATGGCGCCAGTCGGGGTAAAAGATGCCGGCGATCACGCGCAACCCGTTGTCAGCCGCGATCTCGAGCAAGTCAGGTGGCGGGGTCGTGTAAGTGCGGAGGGTGTTGAACCCGGCCTCCGTCATCGCGGTGAGGTCCGAGCGAATCTGGTCTATCTCCGGAAACAGCGCGCCGTCGGCGCGTGGCGCGAACGTTCCGTAAGTGACTCCGCGAACCGTAAAGCGAGCGCCGTCCAGGGTCAGGAACTTGCCATCGACCCTGACCCGCTTAGCTGTCGATTTCACATCCGCAGGTTCATGCGCCACCCCTGTCCCCCGGGCAGCATCGTGCAGACGGATGAGCGGCGAGTGAATCAGAGGTCATGCGTGGGTTAAAGGCTCTGTCAGGTCGCGGACCGTTAACCTTCGGGTCCTAGAATCCCGGGGCCGTGGGGTGGCTTCGGTGGTGCGCCGGCTTCGCTGTGTTATGGGCGATGCTCGCCGTCGCATGCACTGACCCGACCTCGACGGACGGACAGGTGACCGATCCGAACGCGAGCCCCAGCCCGTTGGGACTACCCCTCACGTTTGCCGGCGCGCCGCTCCACGCCGGTGACTACTGCCACTTCCTTCAGCAGGTGGTGCCGGGAAACAACACACTCCCCGTCGAGCACGGATGCCTTTTCAACCTGACGACACCGGCTGACGTGCTGGCGACCGACGGCGGCAACTATTCCGTCTCGCAGGTTGTCGGGGAGGCGCAGCTCGGGGTCCGGGGGCCTGCCGACGCAAAGGTCATGATCGCGTGCAGACTCTCGCCCCGCGCCCAGTTCTGGTTCTGGGTCTCAGCCGACGGCCATTGGAACATCGACGACGTCGTCGACGTGCACCACCCGCAGGACCTCGTCAGCTCGCATGACGAGGAGGCGCTTCGCCAGTACGTGAAGTCTGGTGGCGTGCAGAACCACGTCCAGTTCATGTGCGCCGGAGGTCGCACCAGCAATCAGATCTCGCTGGCGCTCAACGTGAACGGCCATCAGTTCGCGGCTGTGACCGTGCCGATGCCGTCGCCCGAGGTAGCTCTGGACCGCCCGACCACGCCGTGGTTCGTCGACATCGGTGCGCGGCTGATCACCGCTGGGACTCTCGAAGGCATCGCCGCAGCGCTCGTCCTGTACGACCACGAGTGATCAGGGTCCCGGCTTCCACCTGCCATCGACCACGGCGTTGAAGAGAGCCGTGTCCGCCGGGTTGAGCCGCTCGATCTCTGCCCGGACCCTGGAGTCTGCCGGGCGGCGGGTGTACATCGCGCTCTGATTCACGTTCTGCATCGGGATCTTGACCCGCGGCCAACCCAGCAGCCTGCCGAGCCGCTTCAAGTCCTTCTCGAACCTCTCCTGGATGCCGATGAAAGCCAGGCCGCGCCCGGTCCTGTCGCCAAGGAACCGGCTCGTGATCTGGTCGCGCATTGCTGGGGCGCTCGCGAAATCCACGACGTCGAGCCGGCCCTCCTTCACAGCGCGCTGCAGCGGCGATGCCGACGGCCAGAGCTCCATCTCACGCCACATGTAATAGAACGACACGAGTCGATCTACGGGATTGCGCAGCCAGGCGATCTTCATCGCGGTCGGGAACCTCTCCGCGTACCAGGTGAGCAAGTAGTGGCCGTGCACCACGCGCGGGCCATTGCCTCGCAACCGCGAGAGCGCCAGGCTGTCGGCGAGCCAGTGCTCGTCTTCGGTCTCCGTGAGCAGACCGTCGGCGGCTTCGGGGTACACGGTATGGACTCGGTCCGCGCCATACACGTTGGTGAGGATCGTGCGGAAAGAGGTCCCAGCAGTCTTCGGAATGTGGACGGAAAGAAGCTCAACTTGCGCCATGAGCTTCCAATGACTCCGTCAGGGCAAGGTTGGGATCGACGAGCGCGCCGACCAGCTCGACGGCCGTGCCCTGCAGCCCCGTGATCGGCCCGCGCAGGACCGCCTCCGCCGCTTCGGTTGCGACGGCCCACGATGCTTGCCTGTCCACATCGAGCAGAGCGGCCCACGCCGCACGCCATGCCAGCGCGAGCGCGGCGTCGCGACCGATCGACCTCGCGTCCTCGCACGCGCGTTCCAACGTCTCCACGCGGCCCAGATACTGATTCCAGCCGACTTTCCAGGCCGAGGTGACGGACAAGGCTCGGACCGCCGCGATCTGCGCCGTTCCGGCGGCCACCGACACTTTGTACATGGCGATGTCGCACGCCTCTCGCCAGCGTGCGCGGCGCTTCGCAGTCCAACCCGCGAGGACAGGGACCTCCTTCTGAGCTTCCCGGAACACCAACGCACCGGCATCGCTTTGAATCGCCGCCCGTGCGGCCACGATGGCGGACTCTTCGTTGTTCGCCCCAGCAGCCGCCACCGCCGCGTCCAGACCCTGCTCGAGCGACTCGTGGGTGGTTTGCAAACGCATCGCAAGCGCCGCCGTCCGACCGATGGCGAGCGCACGCAGGGCCGCGCGCAAGGTTTCGGCATCGACGATCACGCCGGTTTTGGCGAGTGCCTCGCCTTCGTCCGCGCAGCCAACCTGTCGCAGCCACGTTGACGCCCACCGCCTGCAGTGCCAGTCCATCGCCATCCACGCGCGCGCGGCCTCGAGGGCGCCGTCGCCGCGCGAGCCTGGCAGGATGTGGATGACCTGCTTCAGGGTCTGCCGGTCGCCGTCGCACATGGCGTCGTTCAAGCTCCGCAGGATCTCGCCGACCAGTGGTGAGACGGACGACGGTCGGTCGCTCCAGTCTTCCCCAGCCGTATGCGCCGCGGCTTCCATCACGCAGAACTCGCCTGAGTCCTCGGCGTGCGGCCCGGCGCTGAGAGCCAACGACTCCAGGTCAAGCGCCTGTCGCCTTGACCGCGCGGCCTTCGGCCGCTCGCTGTGCCAGAGCCGCTCGTCGGCGAACATCTCCTCGCAGTCATCGGTCAGCGCGGCTGCGACCGTGTCGCTCAGCTCGTACGCAACCTGACGGTCAACCGGATCGGGAGCCGTGTCCACACGGTCGAAATAGGCCGAGTGGAATCCGTGCATCACCTCGGCGACTGCGGGTTCGCGCACGGTTCGCAGGTCGTCGGCGAAAGGTGACTCGCGGTGCTGAGGGCCGAGAACCATCTCGTACGCGGGAAAGTAGGCAACGTCCTTGTGGCGGCGCGCCACGTCGTCGGCGGCCACACGCAGCACCGATTTGCTGTACGCGGTCGCGACCAGGACATGGCGGCCGGACGCTGTCGCCACCAGGGGCACAGGCGACACGGTCACGATCACGGCGATCTTCGGGTTGATCTTCCGGAGCATCCGGATCATGGCGTCCAGGTCGGCAGTGACCTCGCCGATCGAGAAGTTGACGAAGCAGTGCCTCTCCGGGTCGTATTCGCCCGCGACCGTTCCTGGACACGCGGGGAAGACAGCACCGTCCGAAGCCGAAACCCAGGCTTCGGTGAGGCCGAGTGTGAACACAAAGACCGTAGCCGCCTCGACCGCCCGCTTGACCGCCCGGAGATGCTGCGCGGTGAGAGCACGCAGCTCGGGCAGCGAGTACGCGCGATGCGTGATTCCCGGCCGGAACGGATCCACAAAACGTCCGTCGGGCGTGACCCAGTGGTCTTCTTCTGGGGCGAAATCGCGCAGCGCTCGCTGCAGCAACTGCACCATCTGCCGCGCCGTGTAGACGTTCCCGTAGCGCGCGCTGTAAGCGTCGTAGAACGAGGCCTCCGCCGCTTCCGGCCACTGTGGATGCGGCCGCTCCGTCACCACGTAGTCGAGTCCCCAGGCGTCGAGGTACTTGCGAACGTTCGCCGCGAAGCAGGACCCAGCCGACATGAACCTGTCGCTGCTGTCGAGACGGAATGAGGCCGGCTCCGGGACGGCACATGGGTCGAAGCTGCCGGCGACCGATCGCGACCAGAACGCGCGGTCGTCAGTGTGTCGATAAGGGTGGTCTGGCACCTCAGGCTGCCGCAACGGCGACGAGCTCGTGAAGATATGCGGCCCCGTACGCCGCGCTTCCGTGCGTGATGTCTCTGCCCCAGAACTGCGGCAGCAATACACCGGCCTCGTCGGCGACCCGGTTGGGCGGCGGGCAGAAGCCTGCTCCGTGCTCCGCGGCGAATTCCCGATAGACGTTCAGGAGGAGAGCGCGAAGGCGGACGCGCGCGGGCTCGGGCAGTATGTTGGCCTCTGCCGCTGAGATGCCGATCTCGGCGAGCCTCGTGGCGAAGTGCGACTCGCTGCCGAGCCGCTCCCTGACCGCCACATCTGGCAGCACCGGCGGAGGCGCCATCAACCAGACTTTCGCGCCGCGGCCCTGCGCGCGCTCGATCAGCTGCGAGAGCACGGGATCAGTGTGTAAGGAGTTGCGCACGAAGGTCTCGATCACCGAGCAAGGAATGAGCTCGACATCCGGGTCGATGATCCTGCCGCCTTCTTCCGGCAGCACGACGTCGAACGCTCTGTCCTGTAGCAGCAGCGCGCGGATGTTCATCTGGCTGCCAAGCCACATCACAAAGACGTACGACACGTCGAGCTGTGCCACCAGGTCGATGAAATTGCCCTTGAGCTGACGGCGTTTGGTCCCGGCGGAGGATCCCACCGCGTGACCGATCCTGTGCTGTCCTTTCGCGATGAAGGTCAGCTCGAGCTGCGGCGGCAGCTGACCCGCCATCTGCTCATAGCCCTCGAACAAGGTCAGGACGTGCGAGTTCCCGACCACCGCCATTCGCCGCGCTGCGCGCGCCAAGTGAACCACCCCGCCTGTCGAGGATCTAACAGTCTGGTGAGCGGATCGGGAACGAACGGCGATGGATTGGTTAAGGCGTCATAGAAACGTCCATGAAGCGCGCCGGCGACCGAACTGCCGCCCCTACACTGGGTTCGCGATGAGGGCTGGGCTGCTGGTCGTGATGGTCGCTGCCATCGTGGTGTGTGCCTGCTCGAACCCTGCCGCGTCAGACGTTCCAGAGCTGTCGCCACTGCCCTCCGACCCAGCCTTCACGACCGGTCTCGTGACGGCGCCCCCAACCGCATCTGCCGTGCTGCCGACAGGTTCGCGGCTCGCCGTCATCCGGCATCTGCTCATCGATTCCGCACAACGACACGGCGTGAATCCTTACCTCGTGATGGGTGTCGCGTGGTGGGAGAGCGGGTGGGATCAGAGCCGGGTGTCCTCGACCGGGGCGATCGGGATCATGCAGGTCGAGCCCGCCACCGCCGCCTCGGCCGGCCCACAGCTGCTCCACCGCGTGGCTGACATCAACAACCAGGCGGACAACATCGAGCTCGGGGTCGCGGTCCTGAAAGAGGACCTCGACAACTTCCACAACGATCTGGCGAAGGCGCTCATCGCGTATTACGAAGGACCCGCCGCGGTTACGGACTGGAACCAGCAGGACGCCGGCGCGAAGCGGTACGTGTGGGGCGTCTATCGCCTGGCCGTGGAGTTCAGCCAGGGCACCGGGCCCGCCTGATCGGACCTCGGCTCAGCGCTCGGGATCGAGGAAGCGATAGCCGAGCCCACGAACCACGATGAGGTGGCTCGGGCGTCGCGGATCCAGCTCGATCTTTTCTCTCAGACGCTTCACGTGCGTGTCCAGCGTCTTGCCGTCGCCGTAGTAGTCCGTCCCCCAGACCGTCGCGATCAGGCGCGCGCGCGTGAGCAGGCGGCCCCGGCTGCGCAGCAGCGTTTCGAGGAGCCCGAACTCCTTCGGCGGAAAGACGGTCAGCTGGCCGCGCACCCTGACCTCGTGGTTCGCGATGTCCATCTCGACCGGACCGACGCGAAGCATCTCCGTCTCCGCATCCCGGCTCTGGGTCGACGAACGCTGACGACCAAGCTGTTTCGCGACTCGGTGAGCGAGCTCACGAACCGAGAACGGTTTGGCCAGGAGGTCGTCGGCGCCCGCCTGGACAGCATTCGCAAAGTCAGCCTCGGAGCCTGACGGCGAGATGACGATGATCGAAGCGGCGGTGGACGCCCTCACCGTCCGGCAAACCTCCAGCGCCTCGGCCGAGAGGGCTGCCAGCTCGAGCAGGACCAGGGCGGGCCGCTCGAGGGGGATGACTTCGAGCGCTACCTCACGGGAGGCAGGGCCGACGATGCGGTGACCATCTCGTTCGAGCGTGTACTTGATGCTGTCGGCAAGGAGGGGCTCCGTCTCGACCAGCGCGATGGTGGCCGCGGCCTGAGTGGCATCCGCGACGCGAAGGGGCACGATGGGCGCGGCGGTGAGTGCGACGGTGTTCACCCGCTCCAGCGTTTTCATGCCTCCCCCGTGTGACGACCGGCCGTGGCGGACTTGTCCGTTGGTTGACATTCGCAGCCTCGTGGTAACGAAGGGCGAGGAATCGATTAAGAGTTGGAGTGAACGGAGTCAAGCGACAAGTCAAACGCAGGCCGAACGCCGGCTGACAAGCCATCTCAGGCACGACCCTGAAGGCGGGCACTTGGAGGCGTGTCCTCGTCGTCGGCCCACAGTCCCAGGTGATCGTCGAGGTCGAGAGACGATCGGAGGAGACGGATTCGACCATCTCGCTCCCACTGCTCGTACAGGCAATCTGATGGAGGGCGTGGCCCTCGGCTTCGTGCGGACTCCTATAGATCGCAGACTCTGGTACCACACCATGCGCGACATCCTCGGTCTTGAAACCCGGCGTGACCGTCGCAATCGCCACAGCTATGCCGCCTCGCTGTATCTCGGGCAGCGTTACCGTCGCCTGTCGCGACGTTCGTCCCTCCAACTTGCGGATGCTCGCCACCGTCATGGTCAGATCTCGGCCGAACAACGTGACGTTCTCGGCGAGATCGAGGTGGCCATCGACAATTGGCTGTTGCAGCATGCCGATCAATCTTGAGGGCCATGCGGCAAAGTGAGAATTAGGGTGGGGGGATCACGTTCCCGCCGCTCTCCATAGCGGTTGGAGCAGGCCCTCCTCAACCAGGCCGAGCTGTGCGGCGTACACACGCAGCCAGGATTCGTACAGGCCGAGGTAGCGTTTGTGCATTGAAGGGTCCGGGTCGATCGTGCCCTCGAAATCGGCGACCTGGCGGGCCGCGGTCCGGATATCGGGATACAGCCCAACGCCGATGCCGGCCAGCATAGCGGCGCCCAGCGCCGTCGACTCTCTTACGCGAGGCACCTTCACTGATATCCCGATGACGTCAGCCATGACCTGCGGCCACAGCGCCCCCTTCGAAGCGCCACCCGTAAAGACCGCTTCATCGATCGTCTTGCCAGTTATCTCCTCGATCACACGCAGGTGGCCGAGCGAAACGTAGGCGGCGGCTTCCTCGATCGCACGAATGCACTCCTTGCGGCCAGAACGCGAGGGATCACCAACGTCGAACTGGACGAAAGCAGGGCTCGCATGGATCCACCGGCTCGCGACCATGAGGTTGGAGAGAATGGCGATCACACCGTTCGACCCCGCCGGCACGCTGCTTGCCGCCTTCTCCATCAGCACGTAAGCATCGATGCCCGTGCGCGTGGCTTCGAGTTTCTCCAGCTCACAGAACGCGTCGCGGTACCAGCGCATGCTGAGCCCGCAGTAGAAACCGATGCCCTCCATCATCCATTGGCCCGGAAGCGCATGGCACAGCGTGCGCAGCCTCGCGTTGGGGTCGATCATGGCCTGGTTCAGCCCGATCGTCTGCTGCCAGAACGTGCCGCCGATCACCGTGAAGTGCCCAGCGTCGACGACGCCGATCCCGACCAGCCCCAGCTGAGTGTCGGCCCCGCCGACAACCACGGGGGTGCCGGCTTTCAACCCGGTGTTGGACGCCGCGGACTCCGTGACCTTGCCGGCGACCGTACCCGGCTCCAGCACCTGGGGGAATACCTCCCGCCTCATCTCGCAGATCTCGATGATGTCGGGCGACCACGTCCGGGTCGCCAGGTCGAACATCCCCGAGCTAGAGCCGATCGAAGGGTCGGTGAAAAACTCGCCCGAGAGGCGGTACGCGATCCAGTCCGCCAGCATGTTGAGATGGGCCGCGTCGCGAAAGACGTCCGGATCGTGACGCTTGATCCACGCGAGGCGCGCCGGTGACGTGATGGCCACCCAATCGCCGCCCTTGCGGTAGATCTGCTCGGCGAGGCCGCGCTCCACCAGCTCGGTCGCTTGCTCACCAGCCCGGGAATCAACGTTGGGACAGGCCCAGATCTCACGCCCCTTCTGGTCGTACAGGACCATGCCTTCGCGCATGCTCGTCGTACTCACGGCGCGGATGGCGCCCGCATCTACACCCGGCGACTGCAGCACTGATCGGATGCACTCGCAAATCAGCTTCCAGTTGCCGTCGGTGTCGAATACCTGGGACCCCGGAACGCCCGGCTGCTCGCGGTGTGACCACTCGCGCTGGGCCACGGCCACCTGCCGGCCGTTGGTCTCGAACACGACCGCGCGGCAGCTGCCGGTCCCGGCGTCGATCGCCATCAGCAGCGGTTCGCTCACACCTGTACCGCCTGGCGGTTAACCACCGACACGAGGGCCTCGCCCGCGGCAAAGCGCTCGATGTCCGCGGCGATCATCCTCACGCCTCGCAGGAGCGTCTCGTACGTCGCCCCGCCGATGTGAGGCGTGATCACCACGTTGTCGTGCCTCAGCAGAGGATGAGGGCCGCCGGCGGAATGAGGCCTCACCACGTCGAGGGCAACGCCCGCGAGGTGCCCTGAAACAAGCGCCGAGTCCAGCGCGGCCTCGTCCACGAGGGTCTCCCGCGCCGTGTTGATGAAGTACCCGCCCGGCTTCATCGCGGCGAACTCCGCACGCCCGAAAAGGTTCTCCGTGTCGGCGCTGGCGCGGACGTGGAGCGACACGAAGTCGGACACGTCGAGCAGCGCCGCGAGGCTGGTCAGGAGTTGCACGCCGGCCATGTCATCGGCCTTGACGAACGGGTCGTAGGCCTCGACCGTCATTCCGAAAGCGATCGCGCGACGAGCCACCCGGCGCCCGACGTTGCCAAAGCCCACCAGCCCGAGCACGTGCCCGCCCAGCTCGTGGCCGAGGAAGCCCGCCCCCTCGTACGCCGACTCGCCCAGGCGGCCGCCCTCGAGGAGGAATCGTTGCGCACGCGGAAAGCCGCGCGCGAGCATGACCATGAATGCAATCGCCTGGTCCGCCACGGCGTCCGCGTTCTTGCCGGGCGAATTCACCACAGGAATGCGGCGCGCGGACGCGGCTCTCACGTCGATGTTGACCGGGCCACCGCGGCAGCAGGCCAGCAGCTTCAGGCTCGGCGCGGCCGCCAGCACCTCCGCCGTCACAGGCGCCCCGTGAACGGCAAGGATCTCTGCGGCCGCCACATGCTCGGCAACCTGCGACGGCGAACCGAGATACTCGCGGATCGAGCGCTCCGAGTCTGTCGCGGGCTTGAACTCCCGCGACTCGTCGAGCTGGACGTAGTTGACCGAATGAGCGCGTTCGAGGTCCTCGAACCCTGCCTTGAAGACTTCGACGGGCACGAACGAATCGCCGACCACGACGATGTTCATCGGGGGGCGGCCTAGGAGGGGTAGACCCGGCTCGGCTTCAGGTCGACTGCGTGGCCCGTGCCCGACTCCATGATCACCTTGAGCATGGGCTCGGTGTCGAGGTAGTAGAAACGGATCGTCTCGCCGATCCGGCCCTCCATCATGATCCTGGCCCCGAGGTCGGCGAAATGCTTCTCGGTCGCGTCCGAGTCCGCCGGCGTCGGCCGCATCACCGCGATGTGGTGCAGGCCCTCACCGTGCGCGTCAAGCCATTCCTTATATATGGATGGTCCTTCGTCGGGCTGCAGCAGCTCGACGACGATCGGTCCCACGTGCGTCTCGGCCCCGATCATGGTGAAGTGCGTCGGCTTGCCATGCAGGTACGTGTCATGCAGCGCGGGCGGCTTGTGCTCGTACACGTTCCATGGGCCCCAACCCAGCGCGCGGTGATAGCGCTCGAGGGCTTCGTCGATGTCCCTGACCACGATCGCGATCTGGCTGATCGGGAACCCACCCGCCGGGACCACCTGGCCGGTCGCTTGCGAATGCTCAGTGTGATGCGCCATTCCTGTCCTCCTAAAAGATCGCGATCGGGTTGAACGGCGAACCGGTGCTGTCTGGCAGACGCAGCGGCTCTGCGACCACCATGAACTCCCAGCGCTTCTCCGCCTCGCAAGCAGCCGCCACGTCCTCGAGGTTCAGGCTGTCGGAGACCAACATGCCCATCGCCGCGACCTGCAAGGGGTGGATCGGATACGGGATCCCGTCGACGGTGCCGGGCACAGCCTCACCGTCGCCGTCCGGAAAGAAGGCCGCGATCTTGCGCTCGTGCATCCAGGGGATCGCGTCCACGTGCAAGCCGGCCTTGCCCTCGCCTTCATATCCGTTGTCCCATGCCCCCTTCTCCAACCGCCGGCGGTGGTGGCCGGTGCGGAAGACGAAGATGTCGCCCTCTCCGACGTGTACGCCCTGTGCCTTTTCCACCCCCTCCAGCTCCGCGCGAGTTACCGCCTCGCCCGGCTCGAGGTACGGGACGCCGCGCAGCCGCGGGATGTCGAGAAGCACGCCGCGGCCCACGACCCCATTCGCGTACGTGGTGATGTCGTAGCCGTGCATGCCCTGGCTCGTCACCTCGGAGACCGGCCGGCCGTTGTACATCAGTCCTGCGTACGAGATGTGGTTGAGCGCGTCGATGTGTGTGTGACTGTCGCCGTGGCACTCCATGCCCAGGAAGTCCATTGCGAAGCCGACCTTCGACTCGCCGACCGGGATGTCGTGGTTGCGCGACATGTAGTGGATCGCCGGGTGCGGGTTGTCTGGGCCGGCGACCGTGTTGATCGGGATGGCCATCGACACGGTCCGTCCGGAGCGCACCAGGCCCGCCGCCTTCCTGATGTGCTCGGGGGTGATGTAGTTCATGGTGCCGCGGTCGTCGTCCTTGCCCCACCGGCCCCAGTTCTTCACCGCCTCGAACATGGCCTCGAACTCGGCTATCGAGACGTTCTTCCCCTTCGTGATCATCGGACCGACCCCGGCATGGGGACGTCGAGCTCGCCCGGCTCGGGCAGGCCCGCGGTCATTGCGCCGTCGACCGTCATGAGGTGGCCCGAGAGGTAGGAGGCGTCGTCGGTGCACATCCAGACGATCGGCCGCGCCATCTCCTCCGGCTCGGCGAACCGGCCGATCGGGATGCGGTCGAGGAAGACCTTCGACTGCGTCGGATGGTTGATGACGAACGCCGACAGGCGCGTGTTGATGATGCCCGGCGCGATGGCGTTGACGCGGATCCCGATGCGAGACAGCTCCAGCGCCGCCGTCTGCATGATCGCCACGATCCCTGCCTTCGACACGTTGTAGGCCAGGCCGCCGGCTTCCGGCTGGAACGCGTTGGTCGATGCTGTGAGGACGATCGCCCCCTTGACGCCGTCACGCACCATCAGGCGCGCCGCCTCCTGGGCCAGGTACCAGGCACCGCGCATGTTGACGTTCAGAGTTCTGTCCCAGTTGGCGTCGGTGAACTCCCCGAAAGGCACGAAGTCGGCGATGCCTGCCACCTGCACCGCAGCGTCGAGGTGGCCGAAGGACTTGACGGCCAGGTCAACCGCTGCCTTCACGTCCTCGCGCCTGGCCACGTCGCCGACGACCGCCTCGACATTGCCTCCGCCCCTCTTGATCGCGGCCACGGTCTCGGCAAGGACGTCGCCTTCGACGTCCATCAGCACTACGCCCCCGCCCTCGGCCGCGAATAACTTCGCAGTGGCGCGCCCGATGCCCTGCGCCGCGCCGGTGACGACGACGCCCTTGCCCTCAAATCGTCCGCTCAGGATATGAGTCCTCCATGACCGGGTCCGCGCGGGATCACGGGCCAGACGTCTACCACACGATCACCCTCCACCACGTGATAGCAGTCGTACCAGTTGACGGTGCTCGGCGCGTAGCCCGGTACGAGCTCGCACACGTCGCCGACGTGCAGCGGGTAGCTCGGGGTGGCCTCGAACAGTCCATGCTCCTCGTCGAACCGGAATCCCTTGAGGTCGTGCTCGCGGATCGTGGTCAGCATCGGCGCCCCGAGGGACTTGTTGCCGGCGTCGAAGATCACGCGGTCCGGCGGCCGGCTGATGACCGTCGACAGCACGAAGACCGCCTTCTCGAACTCGCCGACCATCGCGCCGTGGAAGTTGTCCATGACCGCGTACGAACCGGCCTGGATCTCCGTCACCCCCGCGGTTGACGCCGTCCAGTCCCAGGTCGCCGTGCCCCCAGCCGAGACGATCGGCATCGGGAAGCCCGCAGCCTCGAGCTGCTTCGCCGTCTGAACGAGCGTGCTCATCGCCGCCTTCTGCCGCGTCGAGCGGAGCTCTCGTTCGGGAGTGAGGGAGCAGTGGCCCTCGTAGCCGGTGACGCCCAGCAGCTTGATGCCATCTAACCCGGCGACTTTCTGAGCGAGTGCCACTGCCTGCTCCGGGCTGTCGACGCCGGCTCGGTCCATGCCGGTGTCGACCTCGATGAGGACCCCGACTGTGCTCTTCGCCCCGCGAGCCGCGGCGGCAATGTCCTCGGCATTCTTCGCGTCGTCGATCGCGACCATCACCTGGGCGTCCCGCGCGATGTCCGCGAGCGCGGCGAGCTTCTCGCGGCCCGCGACGGTATTGACCACAACGATGCTGTCCAGGCCGCTGCGTACCAGGACGATCGCCTCCCAGACGGTCGCCGTCGACAGCCCGATTGCCCCGGCCTCGACCTGCAGGCGGGCCAGCTCTGGGCTCTTATGCACCTTTATGTGGGGCCGCAGCTTGCCGGGCATGGTCTTGATTCGGCCGGCCATCTTGGCGATGTTTCGCTTCGCCGCCGGCAGGTCGAGGAGCAGCGCCGGCGTCACGACGTCGTGGCGGCTGCGGCCGATTGCCGACCCGTAGGCATGCCGGACCCGCTCGTAGGTCTCCTGGATCGCGGCGGCGGCCGGGGCGACAACCTCACGCACGCGATTTCTGCCTCGATGAGGCGACCAGACCATCGACGCGCGATGCAAACGCGTCGATCGCGCCCTTCCCGTCGAGCGCACCGATCTCTAGCTCGTACGACCGGGACTCACCAGGCTGGAGGAACATCAGCTCCCCACGCTCCCTGGCGTCGAAGCGGCCCGCGTCACGGTTGGTGGTCGGCTCCATGGCCACACCGTACGTGCCCTCGCCGAGCATCCGCCACATGGTGTGGAACTTGAACTGGTCCTTGCGGTAGAGCTGGTACGCACCGAGCCCCGCGTCGCGGTTGACCACCGCCACCGGCACCCTGCCATCCGCCTCGGGGATGGTGTCGTGCTCGTAGCACTCCTCGGGAAAGCCCTGGCCCGGTCCGGTGATGCGCCTGTAGTCGCGCGTCGGATACTCGGCGACCGGAACGCCGTCGGCGGCGGGAATCAGGTACGCGGAGCCCGCGTCCACGACCGGCCAGCCGACGTTGACGTGGTAGAGGTACATGTGGCTGGTGGGATCGAAGCCGACATTGGTCACTTCGTCGTGCACCGTGAAGCGGCTCTCGCCGACCCGCGCTTCAATGCTGCGGCGCAACTCGACGGCCTCGCCGTAGACGGCCGCCTGGCGGACGGTGCCTTCCGCATAGAGCACGCAGTCGTCGCCCTCCCAGCGCTCGCCGTACCCGGTCAGCCGCGCCGGGATGAAGCCGACCCTGCCGTGCAGGCCGTATTCCTCTGTCGGCTTGACGAGTTGGTGGAAGTTGGATGCGTCGTCCGTGCCGCCGAGCAACGTGTGGTCAAGGCCACAGGTGACGAGCATGCCCCCGCCCCACATCCGGAACCAGCCGAGTCCCAGCGGCTCGGCGTACCACGGTCCGACGACACCGGTGGCGGAAAGCCACGAGAGCGATCGACCGTTGAGCTCGCACCGGCCGACATCCAGCGAGCGATCGACGAGCACGTCGAACGCGAAACCCGTGCCGGTGCGAAACTCCAGTGCGCGCACGCCGCGCTCGATCCCGTCGCCGAGCGTCACGAGACGCACGCCCGCGACCTGTTCCAGGCGGCCCACCCGGCGCATCAGCTCGCGCCGGGTGGTCGCCTTGCCGTGAAGGAAAGGCATTACCGGACCCCGGGTCAGACCCTGGTGCTTTCCTGTTCGCCTCGGGCCCTCGCGATGCCGACGTCGTCACCGCCCTCCTCGCCGAGGGCGGCGCCCGCGGTCTTGAGCCACTCCGAACGGTTGGTCGCGACGTAGTAGATGAGGATCAGGATGCCGATCGCCAGCCATACACCGTCGAAGATCGGAGCCTTGGCGTACGGGTCGGCTGGGCAGTTGATCGGCGGGCAGCCCGGTGGGAAGCCCTCGTACAGGGCGTAGAGCAGGACGATGCTGGAGAACACCGGCAGGATGCCGTGCCACAGCCAGTTGAACTCCGACTTCCTCTCCCGCCAGTAGTAGACGATGACCCCGATGTTCGCGGCGAGGTAGACGAACGCCACGCCGATGACGAGCACGAGGCCGCTGAGGAAGAAGAACGCGATATCGGACTGCGCGGTCCCCGTGTCGCGGCCGAACCACCAGCCGGCGATCAGGCCGCTGCCGAGGGTCAGGGTCAGCTGCGCGTAGATCGCGTTGGTCGGGGTCTTGTATTTCGGATGAACCTTGGCGAACAGCTTGGGAAAGGCGCCGTTGCGACCGAGCGCGTACCACATGCGGGTGCTCACGTTCGCCGTCGCAAGCGTGACCGCAAAGGTCGAGGAGAGGAACGCGATCAGGATCAGCCACCAGCCGCTGCCCCAGTCCTTGCGGGCGAGGGCCAGGCCTGGCAGGTCCGGCGAGGTCTGGATGCCCTTGATGTTGTCGACGCCGAAGCCCGTGATGACGCCCCAGTAGGTGAAGACCAGGAAGACCCCAAGGATGATGATCGAGAGAAGCACCGATCGGGGCACGTTCGTTTTCGGTTCCTTCGTCTCCTCGGCGAGAGGCGCCGCGGCCTCCCAGCCGGTCAGGCCCTGCACGGCGAGCACGATGCCGAGAAGGAAGCCGGAAACGCCGAGGGCGCTGGTGTTGTTCCCGATGTTGGCCGGGTTGAAGACTGCCACCGAGAAGCCGCCCGGCCCCGGGTTGGCGAAGCCCGTAATTGCGAGTGCCAGCACGATCAGGATCTCGGCGCCACCGGTGATGAGCAGCGTTCGGGCCGAGAGCTCAATGCCGATGTACTGGAACAAGGCGACCGCCCCACCGCCGACGATGATCGAAGCGGCCCAGAGCCACGGCAGGTCGACGTTGTAGGCGGTCTTGAGCTCACCGGCGACGATGAAGCCGAAGAAGCCGCATACCGCGCCGCCGGCCATCGGCGAGTACAGGATGAACATCCACGAGGTCAGGAAACCCAGGCGCGCCCCGAGCGAACGGCTGACGTACGTGTAGTAACCGCCGGCCGAGGGCAGAACACGCGAGAACTGGATGAGCGTGTTGCCCAGCATCAGCACGACGATCACCGCGGCCACGTAGGCGAGCGGTGCCGTCACGCCGGACAGGGTGACCAGGAACCCGGTGAAGAACAGAGCAGCGATCGCCGGCGCGATGTGCGTGATCGCCTGCATCGTCACGCCGGTCAGCCCCAGCGCGTTCGCCTTTAGATCGCTTTGAATCCGGCCAGCAGTGGTGTCAGCCATCAGTCGTTACCCCTCCGAATGAGCCCAACCCTTGCTGCATGATCTTGCAGCCCCGCCAGAATCGTGGAGCAGTATGGGTCGCCTCACCCATTTGTCAAGGGGGCGGCCTCGAGGAACGAGCGGTAGGCGGCGATGTACTCGCCGACCCCGTCGCGGAGCGATGCGTAGCGAGGAGTCCAGCCCAGCTGCCGGCGCGCGTTCTCGATCGACAGCACGCCTCGAAACGACGCCTCCACCTCGTCGTCAGGTGTCATGTCGTCGGCGATTTCGATGCTGCTGCCCGGCACCAGCTCGGCCACCAGCCTGGCCGCCTGCGCGGCGGTGGTCAGCGGCCCGCCCGTGGCGGCGTAGAAGACCCGGTCGGCGTCGTCCCGACAGTCGACCACTCGCACCGTCAGCGAGGCAACATCGATCACGTGCGTGTAGTCCCGCGGCAGCTTGCCTCCTGACGCAAGGTGCACCGGCTCACCGCGTACCGCCGGCTCGACGAACTGCTTCATGTAGTTGGCCGAGTGGTCGCGCATGCCGAACCCATAGACGGCCGACGGCCGGACAATGCGCACGTCCAGGCCGAACGCCTGCTGGAAGGCGAACGCGAACAGCTCGCCGGACGCCTTGGCAGCACCGTACGCGCCGCTCCCCGGACCGGAGCGCGCCAGGATGATCGGGTGTGCCGCATCGATGGGCTGGTACTGATTGGCCGGCAGGACCCCGATCGATGACATGTCCACCACGCGCTCGACTCCGGTGCGCCGCGCTGCTTCAAGCACGTTGACGGTGCCGCCGGCGTTGCTGCGGAACGCGAGGTATGGATCGCGGTAGAGGTTCGTGACCTCGACGTTGCTGGCGCTATGTACTACGACCTTCGGCTTCGCGCGACCGAACAGGTCGACCAGCCCGTCCAGGTCCTCGATCGACCCGACCTCGATGCTGAAGTGGCCCAGGTGGTCGCGAAGTGCATAGGCCATCTCGGACGTTGGCCTGGTGCTCCTGGCCAGCACGGTCACCTCCTGGCCGCCATCCAGGAGGTCGCGAGTCACGTAGCCGCCGATGAACCCCAGGCCGCCGGTGACGAGAACCGACATCAGGAGCGCCCCGCTTTGATCACCGCCCGGGCGGTGGATTCATCGGTGACCAGCACGTCGAGCATGCCGGCGCGCAGCGCGCCGTGAATTGCTGCGCGCTTCTCGAGCCCCGCGGCCATGCCGATCACAAGCGGGATCTTCTGCAAGGTGTCCCACTCGATGGAGATCAGCCGGTCGTCGAGCACATGCACCGGCTCGCCGCCTGCGTCGAAGAAGCGCGTCGACATGTCTCCGACGGCGCCGGCGTCGAGCAGGCGCTTGCGGTCGCGCGGTGAGATGTGGTGGTCGCGGATGAGCGGCGCAGTCTCGTCGAGGGTGCCGATGCCGACCAGCGCTACCTGGCTCGAGGCCGCCGATTCCAGGGCGGAACGGATCGAGCCGTCGCGCAGCATCGCCGCCTTGATGTCAGGCGAGTCGACGAGCACCGGCGCGTGCAGGTAATGGACCCGACTGTGCGGATGCAGCGAGGCGAGGTGCCGGGCGAGCTCGTGACCCTGGATGCCGGGCCCGCCGCGCCCCACCCCTCCGTGCAGCATCGACACGTCGAGAGCCGACACCGTCCCCGCGGGCAGCTTGTGGATCGCGGCCGCAAGCATCCGTCCCCAGGACAAACCGAGGCGCATCCCGTTGAGCAGCTGGCTGTTCACGTAGTCGGCGGCGGCCCTGGCCACGGCATCGTGGCCGGCAGGACCTGGCTCGCCCGCAACGACCACGGCCTTTCTCAGTCCGAACGCGGTGGCCAGCTCGAGGGCCAGGTCTCCCTGCAGGCTGCGCGGCCGGTGGATCTCGACGTGGACGATGCCTTCATCGCGCGCCCGTTTCAGGTAGCGCGAAACGGTCGAGGCGTCGAGGCCGAGCGCGCGCGCGATCTCGACCTGGCTCTGGCCGGCCACGTAGAAACGCGTGGCGAGGTCGACCAGCATGTCGGCCGTCGGCCTCATTCCAGGTTGGTGTGGCGCGAGCGCATGCCGTCCATCGTCTGGCCCGTCCGCTCCCGCAGCAGGATCGAGACGATGTCGAAGAAGAGCAGTTGGGCCGCCTCGTACAGGCTGCCCATCGGCAGCACGCTCTTGCCACCGCGGTCGTCGGCCATCGTCTGCGCGCGCAGGTGAATGACGACATCGGCCGACTTCGGCGCCGGTCCGCCGGGCTGCGCCGTCACGACGGCGGTGCGCGCACCCGCCTCGCGCGCGACTCCGAGAAGCGCAGCGACGGTAGAGAAGTTGCCGGGTCCGGCACTGGCCAGGAACAGGTCGCCCTTGCCGAGGGGCGGAGTTGTCATGTCGCCGACAACATGAGCGTCGAGCCCGAGATGCATGAGACGCATGCAGAGTGCCCGCATCATCAGGCCCTCTCGGCCGACGCCGTAAGTCGCGATGTGATGGGCGGCGAGCAACGCGTCGCAGAGCTTGTCCGCTTCAGCATCCGCGTCCGCCATCAGCACGCCTCGGACCTCCGCGATCGCGCCTTCGAACAGCTCATTCGTGTCTGACTTCCTCATCCCAATCCCCTCCCAACGCCGGCCAGCAGGCTGCCGAGGTTCTTGGTCGCGTCACCGCCGTCGAAAACGGCGCTGCCGGCGACGATCAGGTCCACCCCCATAGCCGCGATCGAGCCCGCGTTCTCACGCGTGACCCCGCCGTCCACCCCCACCATGACCGAGCGCCCGGAGCGCTCGATCAGCGACCTGACCGCGTCGATCTTCCTTTCGGTGCCGGAGGCAAAACGCTGTCCTGACCAACCCGGGTTGACAGCCAGCACCAGCACGAGCTCGACATGGTTCAGCAGCGGCTCGACCGCGGTCGCGGGCGTGCCGGGGTTGAGCGCCACTCCACGTGCGACGCTCGACCCGAGCGCCTGCAGCACCCGGTGCGGATGCCGCGTCGACTCGACATGGAAGGTCAGCATCGAGGCGCCCGCGTCGACGTATGCGCGGACCTTCTCCAGGGGCTCGTCGATCATGAGGTGCACGTCCTTGCGCAGGCGGGTCTTGAGCGCACCGATGACCGGCGGGCCGACCGTGAGCTGCGGACAGAAGCAACCGTCCATGACGTCGATGTGGACGTAGTCGGCGCCGGCGTCTTCGATGCGACCGAGCTCATCGCCCATGCACATCCAGTCGGCGGTCATGAGGCCGACGCTCAGCAGCGGCCGGCCGTCAGCGCGTGGAGCCGTGCCCAATCGGCGCCGCCCGGTGCGAGCGGTAGATCTCGATCGCTTCCTGCGGCGACTTGCGCTCGTGAACCAACGCGGTCACCGCACGCATCATCCCTTCGGGGTTATCGCTCTGGAAGATGTTGCGGCCCATGTCCACCCCGGCCGCGCCCTCGGCTATGGCGCGTGACGCCATGGTCAGAGCGTCAAGCTCTGGCAGCTTCTTGCCTCCGGCCATGACGATCGGCACCGGACACGATGCCGTGACCGTGTCGAAATCCTCGTCGCAGTAGTAGGTCTTGACGAACTGCGCGCCGAGCTCGGCGCTGATCCGGCACGCTAGGCGCAGATACATCGCATCGCGCGTGAGCTCTTTGCCCACCGCGGTCACGCCCATGACCGGGATGCCGTATCGGAGACCCTGGTCGACCAGTCGCGTCATGTTGTGGATCGACTGCGTTTCGTGCTGCCCGCCGATGAACACCTGGACCGCGAGAGCGGCCACGTTGAGTCGCGCAGCGTCCTCGATGTCGATCGCGATCTGCTCGTCGGACAGCTCCTTGAGGATGCTCGGCCCTCCGCTGGCGCGCATGACCACCGGCGTGCGCATGCTCGGCGGCACGACGGAGCGCAGGATGCCGCGCGTGCACATCAGCGCGTCGGCCAGCGGGACGAGCGGCAGGATGCTGACGTCGACGCGCTCGAGCCCGGTCGTAGGGCCCTGAAAGTAACCGTGGTCGATGGCCAGCATCACCGTGCGGCCGGTCTCGGGGCGAAAGATCCGGGCCAGCCGGTTGCTCATCCCCCAGTCGAGGGATCCGGATCCCTTCAGGAAGAAGCCGTCCGCCGGCGGCTGCACGTCGGTGTGGAAGTTCTTGGCGTCGCCACCGTCCGCCTCAGGCATGCCTTGTCACCTCCGGTGAACGGCGGCTCGTGGTCTTGAGGAAAGCCAGAGCGTCGCGGGCCAGCTGCTCCTCGCTCTCGAACAGCGGCCGCCAGATCTTTGTCGCCGCGGCGAGATTGGGCAGGAAGTTGCCGAACGCCTCGACCGTGAGCCAGCCGTCGTAGCCGATGTCGTGCAGGGCCGCGAAGGTCGCGTCCCAGGCCACGCTGCCCGTCCCGGGCACGCCGCGGTCGTTCTCGGATATGTGGACGTGGGCGATGCGGTCGGCTGCGCGGCGGATTGCGGCCGCCGGGTCCTTCTCCTCGATGTGGGCGTGAAAAGTGTCGAGGTGGATGCGGCAGTTGGGATGCCCCACCTCGTCGACCAGGCGCACTGCCTGGTCGAGGATGTTCAAGTGATAGATCTCGAAGCGGTTGACCACCTCCTCGGTCAGCACCACGCCCTGTCCCTTGGCGTGCTCGGCGGCGTGACGCAAGTGGTCGACTGAGCGCTTCCATTCTTCGTCGGTCGGGCCGCGGCCGGTGAAAACGCCCAGGGCCACCTGGTGCGGGCCGCAGAGGATCGATGAGCCCGCCGCCGCGCAGCAATCGACGACCCTTTTCAGATGCTCGAGCGCCGCCTTTCGGATCGCCGGGTCATCGCTGACCGGGTTGTGCTCGGGCGCGATGACGGTGTTCGCCGTCCGCTCCAGACCGAGGTCGTCGAGGCGTTTGGCCCAACTCTTCCATTTTTCAGGTCTCAGGTCGAAGATGGGCACCTCGACCCCGTCGTAGCCCATCCGCTTGAGCGACTCGAGAACCGGGAGGAGCCCGTCATGCATGTCCTCGGCCCAGAGGTAGAGGTTGATGCCGTACTTCATCGCAACTCCTCCCTCAACACCCCTCGACCTGACCTGCAAGATTGTGCAGGATGAGCACGATCTGGATGCGATTATCAGTGACCATGACGATTTGTCAAGTGAACCGCGAATGACTTTCAAGAAGCTGATCAACGACCCATTCGACGTGGTCGACGAGGCCCTCGACGGCTTCGTCGCCGCGCACACGCAGCTGATCGCTCTTCACGAACCACGCGTGGTGGTGCGGCGAACGCCGGCCAGTGCGAAGGTCGGGGTCGTCGTGGGCGGTGGGTCTGGTCATGAGCCGGCGTTCAGCGGCTACGTGGGCGGGGGCATGGCCGACGCCGCGGCTTGCGGCAACATCTTCGCCTCACCCCCACCGAACGTCATCCTGTCCGCGATTCGCGCGGCCAACCACGGGCACGGAGTTCTCATGGCCTATGGCAACTACGCGGGCGACGTGATGAACTTCGGCCTGGCGGCGCAGCTCGCAGCGGCCGAGGGAATCGAAGTACGCGAGGTCCGGGTCTCTGACGACGTGGCGTCCGCTCCGAAGGGCGAGGAGTCGAAGCGCCGCGGGATCGCCGGCGACATCATCGTGTTCAAGTGCGCAGGCGCAGCAGCCGAACAGGACAAGCCGCTTGCAGAGGTCGAGCGTATCGCCCGGCACGCGAACGACGCCACCCGCAGCATGGGCGTCGCGCTTTCCGCGTGCGAGGTCCCCGGCTCCGGCCGGCCGACCTTCGAGCTGCCCGACGACCAGATGGAGATCGGCATGGGCGTGCACGGCGAGCGGGGTATCAAGCGGGGTCCGCTGCGTCCGGCCGACGAGGTCGCCGGCGTGCTCGTCGACACCATCCTGGCCGACGTCGAGAGCCCGCGCGGCGATGTAGCGCTGCTCGTCAATGGGCTGGGCGCGAGCGCTTACGTCGATCAGCACATCGTCTTTCGGGCCGCGCGCACTGCTCTCCAATCACGCGGCCTGCAGATCGTACGGGGCTACGTCGGCGAGTTCATCACCTCGCTGGAGATGGCGGGCGCATCAGTCACGGTGACTTTCCTGGACGACGAGCTGCTCGGGCTCCTCGACGCGCCCGCGACGGCGCCGGCGTTCCGCAGCTGAGATTGGCCAGCCTGCGCGAGTGCGCGCTGGCTGCCGCCGATGCGCTCGAGTCGGCGCGCGATGAGCTGTGCCGGCTGGACTCCCCCGCCGGCGACGGCGACCACGGGGTCACGATGGCGCTCGCCGCGCGCGCGGTGCGCAAGTCTCTGGACGACGCCCCCGATGCGAGCGGCGGCGACCTCCTCACACGGGTCGCTGTTGCCGCCGGCTCAGTCGGCGGCGCAAGTGGTCCCCTCTATGCGTCGGCGCTGCTCGCGGCCGGCAGGACGCTGCGCGAGGCGGACCCGAGTCTCGCCGGCGTGCCGCTCATCGCTCGCTGCGCGGAGGCGGCGCAGGACGCGATCGCCAACCTCGGCGGTGCGCGGCCTGGAGACAAGACGATCCTCGACGCCCTCGAACCGGCGGCGCGGTCGCTGCTGGCAACCTCACATGCCGATGTGGCTGACGCGCTGGCAGACGCCGCCGCGGCCGCTCGTGAAGGTGCCGCCGCGACTGCTCAGATGACGGCCGCGGTGGGCCGCGCCCGCGGCCTGGGCGAGCGCAGCCGCGGGTTTGCCGATCCAGGGGCGACCTCGCTGGCGATCATCGTCGGGGCCGCCGCTAGTGCATGCCGCGCCCGCCCGCCACGATGAGGAGCTCGCCAGTGATGAAGTCGGCGTCCTTGGATGCGAGGAACAACGCTGCGCCCGCGATCTCGTCCGGGGTGCCCCAGCGCCCGAGCGCCGTCTCGCCCAGGATGCGCTTCTCCACCTCGGGGTCGGTGTCCGCGATCATGTCGGTTTTGATCCAGCCCGGGCAGATCGCGTTGACCGTGATGTGCGGGCCCCACGCCAGGGCCAGCGCCTTGGTCAGGCCGTTCAGCCCGGCTTTCGAAACGACGTACTCGGTGAAGCGCATCGCCGACGGGTGATAGAGGCCCGAGTTCGAGGACATGTTGATGATGCGGCCGCCATTCTGTTTCATCATCAGCGGCGCCACCTCTTTCGAGCAGAGATAGGCGCCTTTCAGGTTGACGTCGATGGTTCGGTCCCAGTCCTCCTCCGTCGTGTCGAGCGCAGCCTTCGTGACCATGACCCCGGCATTGTTGACCAGGATGTCCACACGATCGAACTGCTTGATCGTCGACTCGACGAGCGCCTTGACGTCAGCAGACTTCGACACGTCACCACGGACCGCGACGGCCTGACCGCCGGCGCGCTTGATGCCGCCCACGACCTTGTTTGCCTCGGCCTCCGCGCTGACGTAGTTCACGGCGACCTTCGCACCTTGCGCCGCGAATCGCTCCGCGATCGCTCGGCCGATGCCGCGCGACGCGCCGGTGACGATGGCCACCTTGCCTTCCAGCATCCTGTCGCTCATCTCATCTCCCGATCACTCATTGCGAGCTGCCACGCGCCGACACCGGCCAGCAATCGATCACCTCGTCGCCACGGACGATCCATACCCGGTCGTGAAGGTTGAACGTTGTGCGGATCTGCCCTGGAACGAAGTCGACTCGGCTGCCGAGGGATGGTGGAGTCATTCCGTCCAGGGTGAGCGTCGCGTGCTCGTCGCTGACTGAGACCTTCGTCGCTTTGACGCCGATTGGGATCGGCGGGCCGTACTCGAGACCGACCACGCGCCGGCCGATGTCGACCACGACCCGATCCGGATGTCGGCTGATGACCGTTCCCCGGACCGAGGTCGCACAGCGAAACGGCAGATCCATCACGAGCAGCTCTGGCTCCATCAGGCAGTAGACGCCGGCCTGGATCTCCGTGATTGTCGGATCGGCGATGGCCTCGCGCAGGGTCGACGTGCCGGCCGCTGAGACAATGGGCACCTCGTGACCGGCCTGGATGAGTTCCCGGCGCATGCCCCTCAAAAAGCGGTAGGCGCCGTAGATCTTCGAGGCACGGTTCTCAACACCGAGGCGGACCCGGCCCTCATACCCCATGAGCCCAGCGAGCCGGACGCCCTTCGTATCGGCGATCACATTCGCGAGTGCGACCGCCTCCGGGATCGATGCCACCCCGCACCGATGCAGGAGCACGTCGACATCGATCAGCATGGCCACCGTCACGCCGCGCGCCTCCGCCTGCCGGCCAAGGGTGCGCACCGCCTCGCCGCCGTCGGCGGCGATCATGACCGACGCTTTTCGCGCCAGCTCGGCCACCCGTCCGAGCTTGCCGTCGTCAACGACCTCGTTGGCGATCAGGACGTCATCGATGCCGGCCGCGACCATCGC
>JACXTT010000520.1_pt1 | contig 65462 bp, 60 predicted proteins | sample 9270951 | NCBI WGS metagenome assembly JACXTT01 (sample SAMN15532306, study PRJNA645909) | rock metagenome | isolation source: weathered quartz diorite | place: Puerto Rico | collected 2017-06-21 | reverse complement strand
CCAAAAGAGAAACGCCACCGCTCTTGCGGTGGCGCTGCGCTCGTTCTCGATCGGACGAACGGCTCAGAACGGTTCGGACGTTGACTTGTGGTGCCCCTTCTTCTTGCCATTTCCGTTGCCGCTCGGCGGAGGGAGATCGTTCAACCGGTACGGGTCCGCCGGGCGAGCGCCGAAGGCGCCGAGCTGGCCGCGAAAGCTGGTCATGTAGGTGTTCAGTTGAGCCTCGCTCACGAGCTGCGAGGGTTGGTGCGTGGTCACGTCGATGCCAATCGAACCTGAGATGGCCGTCATGTCGCCTTCGGTCAACACCTTGTCGAGCGCGAGATGGGGCAGGTAGTACCCCGCGCTTCGAAGCTTGGTCTCAGCCGATGCCGCGTCGACGAACGTCATCCGCTTCGCCTGCGCGATCTCCGTGTAAAAGCGTCCGACGGTCACGCCACCGGCGAACACCGACGACAGTGCGAACGCGAGTCCTATGATTGCCGCAGCCCCGAGTCGATTCACTTTCGACATCGATTCTCCTCCCCCCGGTTTGCTCTCGATTGAGACGAGCGTTAGCAGTTTCCCGCGCATCTCACCGAAGAAACCGTAGTGCAAATGTGCAGCCTTTGCCACCGGTTTCGGTGCGAAAAACAAAAACGCCATCGCGGTCGCGATGGCGTCTTTCTGAAAACCCGGAAGATCCGGAAAACGTATCAGATGGGCTCGGATGTCGACTTGTGATGACCCTTCTTTTTGCCCTTGCCGTTGCCGCTCTGAGGCGGGAGATCGTTGAGCTGGAACGGATTGACCGACCCGGTCTTCGAGGCGCTGATCTGGGCTCCGAAAATCGACATGAACGTGTTGACTTGTGCCTCGCTGATCAGCTGCGAAGGCCGATGCGTCGTCACGGTCAAGCCGATCACGCTCGAGATCGCCGTCGTGTCGCCCTCGGTCAGGCTCTTGTCGAGCGCCAAGCTGGGCAGATTGAATCCGGCACTGCGAAGGCTGGCTTCAGCGGAAGCCGCGTCCACGGACACGAGACGCTTCGCCTGGGCGATCTCAGTGTAGAACTTGCCGACGCTCACGCCGCCGGCAAACGCCGGAGCCACCGCAACGGCGACCGCCAGCACCGCGATCACTCCTAACCGATTCAGTCTCTTCGTCGAACGACCTCCCCGCTTAGGGACCTCTGGAAATTCAGTGTTCGGGCAGAAAGATTGGCTATCTGTACGGTGAGATCGGGAACCGTCAAGGTTTTTCTACCGTCGGCGCGGCACTAACACAAACGCCACCGCAAACGCGGTGGCGTTTCTCAAAACACCTCAAAGCCCGGGAAATAGCTTAAATGGGCTCTGACGTGGACTTGTGGTGCCCCTTCTTCTTGCCCTTCACGCCGTTGACCGCGAATGGGTTGGCCTTGACCGGGTCGCCGATCTTACCGGCGGACGCGCCGATCTGATTGCCGAAACTCGACATGAACGTGTTGAACTGCGATTCGCTGATCACTTGTGACGGCTTTTGGGTCGTTACCGTCACGCCGATCGCGCTCGAGATCGCTGCCATGTCCCCCTCGGTCAAGCCCTTGTCGAGCGCGAGGCTGGGCAGGCTGTAGCCCGCGCCGCGAAGGCTGGCCTCCGCGGAAGCCGCGTCCGCAGATCCGAGGTGCTTGGCCTGCGCGATCTCCGTGTAGAACCGTCCGACGGTCACGCCACCGGCGAAGGCCGGCACGACCGCGACAGCGATCGCAACCGCAGCGATCATTCCCATCCGATTGAATTTCCTCATCGAAGTGACCTCCCCGCTCCGGGATCCCCTGAAAACCATTGATATTTGTAGCCGCAAGGCTCCTACCTGTACGGCCAATCCCCAATTCGTCAAGCCGTTTTTTGAATGGGCCGCCGCCCCCGTCCTTGGTCTTGCAATCCCTCTACGAAGCTAGTTTTCCCTGCAATTCTCGATTTCGCGTGCCCGGCAACTCTATACGCTGATCGGCAAGGGCGGTCAAGGAAACACGTTCAATTCTTGGCGTCGGAAGATGAAGCCTGAGGGGCCCCTTTTTCCTGGATCGTCACATGGACCGTGTGGATGTCTTTCAGGGGTCTGAACTTGGGCTTTTCCGAGGAAGGAACGTTCGAGATTCTTCGAACAATATCCATGCCGTCGGCCACTTGGCCGACAACGGTGAACTGCCCAATCCAGTTGGGTTGCGGCTGCAGGACGACGATGAATTGGGAGCTGTTGGCAGGGGGAGCCAGCCCGGCCGGCTTCATGATCACCGACCCGGCGACTATCGGAATCGCGGCCAGCTCCGCCGGGTAGAGAAGCGGCGCTTGGCCTCCCCCGGTCCCCGTCGGATCGCCCCCGGCGATCAGCTGGTCGGGCCGCGTCTCGTGGAGCAGAAGCCCGTCATAGAAACCGGCGTTCGCAAGATCGACGACGCTCTTTACGGCGATCGGCGCGATGCGCTTCAAGAGATCGACGGTGAAGGTGCCCTGCTCCGTTTCGACCTTCGCGACGTAGTCCTTCGACGGATCGAATTTCGGAATGATGGTGACGAGGATCTCATCGGACGACACGCCGTCGGCGGACCATCGGATCGTGTACTTGCCCTTCGATCGGAGCTGGGGGTACATCTGCGAAAGATCGACCGCCGCTCCGTAGAACTCGTTCGGCGCGAGCTTGGGTGGCCGCGACGGCTCCTGCGCTTGCGGCTTGGCCTGCGGCTCGAGCCGCTTGCCCTGCGCGTCGGCGACCGAGAAAGCCGTGAAGAGCGGGCTCTTGACGGGGTTCGCAACCTCTTGAGCTCCTTCGTTCGAGATGGACACGCGGACGCTCATCGGCTCGTTGACGTAGTAGAACTGCTGTTTCAGCTCCATCGTCGCGCGGACGAGCCCGGACGATGCCCTCGCAGGTGGGGCCGCGGCGAGCGCGCCGCTCTCTCCGAGCGCAATCATGGTGATGACGGCGGCGATCCGGCGCATGAACGTTCCTTTCTTCTCCGAAGCGGGCGAAGAGAAATCGCGATTATAGACGTCCCTCGCGCGGGAGGTCAAAATCTCCCGTCGAAGGAAGGGTGCGGGCCCACACCGCCAGGCGAACCTCCAAGGCGCCGGCGGAACGCAGCGCGGCGGCGCATGCCGTCGCAGTTGCCCCCGTCGTGAGAACGTCGTCGACGAGCAAGACTCGCGTGCCAGCGATGGTGCGGCACGCCTCCACGCTGCAAACGGCGCGTCGCCAGCGCGCCCGCGCACCCAGCTTTTTCGCGGCCGGTCCGCCCAGGCCCCGCCGTCGGATGACCCTGTCGAATAGGGGCACACCCGTCCGGCGTGAAAGCTCTTGGGCCAGTAGGCGCGCCGGGTCGAATCCCCGCCGCCATCGGGCGAGCCGAGTCGAGGGAACCGGGACGATGCCGTCCAATCCCGCGGCGATCGCCGAGACCGAGACGGCGGCGCCCAGCTGGCCGGCAAGAGCCGTCAAGATTTCCGGACGGTGGCCGTCCTTGGCCCGCAGCAGGAATCGCCTGGCGCGAGCATCGTAGTCCAGAGCTGCGACGACGCGAGCAAACGGAAGCGGCGCAACGGCGCACTTCGCACAGATTCCGGGAGCGGAGCTTCGCTCTGCGGTACGGTCCGGAAGGGGGAGCGCGCAGCGGCGACAACGTCGCCGGGTGCTGCCGGCCAACGACGCCCAGCATGTCGTGCACGCGCCCATGAGCTGAAGGCGCGGCAAGAGGGATTCGCACGAAAAGCAGCGCGACGGGAGAAGAAGAACCAGGGCTTCGCCGAGCCAACGCGACGCCCGCCGCGCGCAAGCCGAAACCCACGCAGCCATGAGGGCCTTTACGAGAGGCTCGGGGACCACCCTGAGAAGCGGTGCGGACGTCAAACGCGCGCGGTGTACACCGGAGCCGGAGCGAGGCCGAGATCTTCGAGGGAGATCTCTTCCCGGAAGTCGACTTCGATCGTGTTCCACTCGCCGCAGTGCGAGCAACGAGCGGACCATTCGGACCGCGTTTGCTTGCAAGCGCGACAGCGATAGTCCAGCTGCACCAACTCCATCTCCTTGATCACCTTCCGGTACTCGGTGGCGGCATCCCGGTGATTCCGGCGACGCTCGTGAATGCGCCCGAGGAGATAGTGCAACGTCGGAGCGTAAGACGCGCGGCCGTCGAGCGACTGCAGAATCGCGAGTGCGTCGTCGAGCATCTCGAGCCTGAAGAACAGCTTGCCGAGATAGAACCTGGGCAGGGTGTCCTTCTGTGCGCGCGCCACGCAGCGCTTCAGCGCCTCGATCGCGGCAAGCGGCTGCTCCTGGACGAGGAAGTGCTCTTCGAGGAACGTCAGGAAAATCGGCGAGCCGGTGGTTTCGAACCCCTGATACCAGGCGTCGACCGCTTCATTCGCCAGCCCCTCCGCGCGGAGGGCGTCGCCCAGCCGAACGTGCGCAGGAATGAAACGCGGATCGTCGCGGATCAGCTTGCGCAGGGCGGTGACCGCCTCCTTCGCCTTGCCCGCAGTGAGCAGATCGCCCGCGATCTCGTAACGAATTCCCATGCCGAACCGTGCATCCGCCCGGTCGCGCGGATCTTGAGGGTTCAGACGCTTCTCGACCCGATGGTGCGCTGCCAGCGCTTTGGCCCAGCTGCGCTCCTTCATGTGAAGCCAGCGCAGCTTCCTCCAGGCCGAGAGGGAATCGCGCCTCAGGCCGATGATGCGGCCGAGCACGTTTCGGGCGTGCTCGAGGTCGCCCTTCGCCTCGTAGTCCTCGACGAGGGCGTAGAGCGGGCGCGGATCGTCGTCCTTCAGATGATGCGCCTTGCGGTGGTACTCGATCGCGTCGTCGTACCGCTCTTGGGTGCGCATCACCTCGCCGAGCTTCAGCAGGGTGTTGAAGTGGCGGCTGTCCCGCTCCAGCACCGCGCGAAAGTGACGCAGAGCCTCATCATCACGCCCTTCGAGCACCGCCGAGAGCCCGCGCCCGTACTCCTCTTCGATCTCCTCGTTCCTTCGGCTGGCCTGCCGGAGGCGCCATCCCTCCATCATCTTGGAGGCCTCGCGGGTCAGCCCCGCGAGGAGGGTGATCGTGATGCCGGCGACGAGGAACAGGAGGAGCGTGAGGCCGACGGGCAAGTCGAAGCCGCCCCAGAAATGGAACGTATGCGCGGTGAGCACCGCCCGGTTCGCGACGAATAGCGTGATCGTCGCGTACCCGACTCCCATGGCCGTCAGGATGTAGAGGAAGGTGCGAAGCTTCATCGGAAAACCCGGCGTTGAGCGCGGTGTGTTCGAAGAATGAGGTTAGTGCAGCGGTTCCCAAGCGTCAAGCGCGGGTCACTTGTGATACGGCACGCGGCGGAGGATCGTGACGGCGCGGTAGATCTGCTCGGCGAGGACGACGCGAGCAAGCTCGTGGGGAAACGTCATGGACGAGAGCGAGAGAACGGCGTCCGCCTCCCGTTGAAATGCCGGGTCGAGACCGAGAGGGCCCCCGACGACGAAGGCGACGCGCGGGACCGCCCAATCCGCAAGGCGCCTCGAGAAGATCTCGGTCGTCAGCGGGCGCCCGTCCGGAGCGAGGACGACGACGCGTCCGCGCACGGGAAGCGCCTCGCGCAAGCTTTTCGCCTCGCGCTCCCTCACGTGCTCGTCGCTGAACCGTCCGCCCGGACGGACCTCGGGAACCCAGCGTGCGTCGAAGCCGACGCCGAAGCGGCGGACTCGCTCCGCGTACTCGTCGAACAGCGCGGCATACCGGCCGCGCTCGGGGCGGCCCACGGCGAGCACCAAAACGTTCACGCGGGAGCCCCAGGCGAGAAAGGGATCAGCGGGACGCGCCGGGGCGCCGGCGCGCGGGGCGCGAGCGCTCGTCCATCGTGCCGGTGAGCGCGACGCGCGGCGCGTCGCCCCAGAGGCGCTCCAGGCCGTAGAACTCTCGTTTCTCGTCGACGAAGACGTGGACGACGACGTCGATGAAATCCATGAGAATCCAGTCGCCCACGCGGCGGCCCTCGACGTGCTTCGGCTTGCCGTGCTCCGCCTCGAGCAGCCGCTTTTCGACCTCGTCGGCGATCGCCGAGACCTGGCGGGAGGTCGATCCGTGACAGATGACGAAATAGTCGGTGAACTGGCAGAGACCCCGCAGATCGAGAACCAGCACGTCTTCGGCCTTCTTGTCGAGAGCGGCCCCGACGATCAGGCTCAGCAAGGCTTTCAGCGGGCTCCCTCCTCCATGTACGTCCCGTGCCTCTGAATATACCGGGCGACGCGGGCCGCGACAAGATCGTCGATGGATCGGTTCGCACGGCAACGAGCTCGGACCATGCTCGACGAGATCGCGAGGGGCGGCATCGGCACGCGGAACACCCGACCGCCGACACCCGGTGCGGCCCCTCCTTCTGCGGGGAGCGGCGCCAAACGGCGTGTCACCATCCCGGGCGACTCGCGCTCGCGCGGATCGCCAGGACCCTGGGCCCGCGTCACGGCGGCGAAATCGAACTCCGCGAGGAGAGCCTCGTGCTCGCGCCACGAAGCGACGTCCGCCAGCGCGTCCGAGCCGCAGACGAACACCGGCTCGATCGAAGGAGACCCGGAGCGAAGCGCGCGCAACGAGTCGATCGTGTAGCTCACGCCGCTCCGGGCGATCTCCAGCGTCGACACCGCAAGCCCAGGCCGGTCCTCGATCGCGAGCCACAGCATCTCGAGCCGGTCGTAGCGGGCCGCCAATCTCCGATCGGGCTTGTGGGGCGGTGCGGCACACGGAAGCAGCAGGATGTGCTGGAGTCCGAGGGCTTGCCGCACGGCCGACGCGAGCGCAACGTGGCCCCGATGGACGGGGTCGAACGAGCCGCCCAACACGCCGACGGCGGTCACCGAGGGAGCCCCTGGCCGGACTCGGTTGGCCCGACCCGGCCGATCTCGTCCGCGGCCGCGCGCAACAAGGTGGCCAGGCCCTCTCCCGTCACCGCGGAGACGACGTGCAGCGGCCGCCCCCGCCGACGGGCATCGGCGATCGCCGAGTCCAGGACTCCAGGATCCTGAAGAGCGTCCTTCTTCGTCAGCACGAGGATCTGCGGCTTCACCGCAAGGACTGGGCTGTAGAGCGCGAGTTCGCGATCGATCGCATCGACCGCGTCCGCGAACGACCGGCCGTGCGTCGTAGGATCGACGAGGTGGAGGATGACGCGGCACCGCTCGATGTGCCGAAGGAAGCGGTCGCCCAATCCCGCACCATCGTGCGCGCCTTCGATCAACCCGGGGATGTCGGCGACGACGACCGTCCGATCATCGTCGACCCGGGCGACGCCCAGCGTGGGCGCCAGCGTCGTGAACGGGTAGTCGGCGATCTTGGGGCGGGCCGCGGAGATGCGGGAGAGAAGCGTCGACTTCCCCGCGTTCGGGAACCCCACGAGACCGACGTCGGCGAGCAGTCGCAGCTCGAGGCGGAGGTGGTGCTGCTCCCCCTCGCCCCCCGGGTCGTGACGCGTTGGCGCGCGGTTGGTCGAGGACGTAAACCGCGCGTTGCCGCGGCCGCCGCGCCCTCCGCGAGCGATGGCCACGCGGTCGCCCGGATGCGCGAGGTCGGCGAGAAGCGTGTCCGAAGTGGTATCGGTGACGAGGGTTCCGACCGGGACGTGTACGTCGAGGTCGCTACCGGAGCGTCCGGTCCGCTGAGCCCCCTCGCCGTGCCGGCCGCGCTCGGCGCGGAAGATCGTCTTGAATCGGAACGGAAGCAGTGTGTTCAGTTCGGGATCGGCCACCAGCACGACCGAGCCGCCGTCACCCCCGTCGCCGCCATCCGGTCCCCCTCTCGGGACGAATTTCTCGCGGCGGAACGACACACACCCGTTCCCACCGTCCCCTCCGATGACTGTGATCTTGGCCTCGTCGACGAACATCGTTCGCGCGCCCGATGAGCGCGACCGGCCGGACTACTCGACCGGTACGATGCTGACGAATCGACCCATCCGGCCGCGATCGGCGAACTTGACCGTTCCGTTGACGAGCGCGTAAAGCGTGTCGTCCTTGCCGCGGCCGACGTTGCGGCCGGCCTGGATCGGAGTCCCACGCTGCCTCACGATGATCGATCCGCCGGTGACCAGCTGCCCGTCGAATCGCTTGACCCCGAGCCTCTGCGAGTTCGAGTCGCGTCCGTTTCTTGAGCTGCCGCCCGCTTTCTTGTGAGCCATTGCCCTCTATCCCTCGAAGGCCGAACTAGGCCTGGATCGCGTCGATCTTGACCGCGGTGTAGTCCTGTCGATGGCCACCTCGCCGGCGGCTCGCATTCTGCCGAGGGCGGTACCGAAAGATCAGCACCTTCTTGGCGCGGGCCTGCTCGACCAGCGTGCCCCGTACCTCCGCGCCCGAGACGGTGGGGGTACCGATGGCGACGTTGTCGCCGTCGCCGATCGCGAGAACTTCGTCGAAGACGACCGCCGCACCGGCCTCGCCGTCGAGGCGCGCGACGCGCACGATATCGCCGACCTGGACGCGGTGCTGCTGGCCGCCGGTCCGAATCACTGCGTACATGATGAAGCTCCTCACAGTGGAAACCACGGGACTATAGACGGGGGTCCGGAGGGTGTCAATGGCGAGGCGGAATTAGCGCGCTTTGAGGTCCATGAGAACCGCTTTGACGACGGCCTTCAGCGTTTCGAACACCCCGGCTCCGCGGGACGCGATGGCCTCGAACACCGGCTCGTTCTTGAGGCGGAGGGCCTTGGTCAGCTCGGGCACGGGGACGGCGGACGGGAGATCCCGCTTGTTGAGCTGCAGCACGTAGGGGATCTTGTCGATCAAGACGCGGTGCTCCCTCAGGTTCTCCTTGAGATTGCGGATGGATTCGATGTTCGCGTCCATCCTCGCTTCCTGCGAGTCCGCGACGAAGACCACGCCGTCGACGCCCTTCAGGATCAGCTTGCGGGAGGCGTCGTAGAACACCTGCCCGGGGACCGTGTAAAGGTGGAAGCGCGTCTTGAAGCCCCTGATCGTCCCCAGCTCGATCGGGAGGAAATCGAAGAACAACGTTCGCTCGCTTTCGGTGGCAAGCGAGATCAGCTTGCCCTTGGCGTTCATCCCCGTCTTGTCGTAGATGAACTGGATGTTGGTGGTCTTGCCGCACAAGCCCGGCCCGTAGTAGACGATCTTGCAGTTGATCTCGCGGGCCGCGTAATTGATGAACGTCATGCCGGGAGCGCTCGCGGTCCGTCAGCTGAACAGGGCGTCGATGTCCTCGTCGGTGATCTCGGCGAACGGGGCGCCGCTGTTCGCCGTCGAGGTGCGGTGGCTCTGCGAACGCTTCGTGATGTCCTCGAGGATCGTGCCGAGCTCGCTCGAGCACTTCTTGACGCGGAGCCGCACGAGCCCCAGCGACGAGTGTTCGTCAAAGATCACGACGAGGATCGCCTTCCCGGCGACGACGTTGATGTGTAGGCTGTCGTGCTCGCCCTCATGGAACAGGGTCGCGAACTCCCGCTCTCCCAGGAGCTTCGCGAGGCCGTCGGTGGCCGCGACGTTTCCCGCGGTCAGCGCGGCGAGCGAGGTGGGATCGAGCCCGTCGACCTGCCCGGCGACCGCCAGCTGCTGGCCATTCTTGTCGATCAGGAACGCCACCTTTGCGTTCGCTTCGTGCCGCAGCCGATCGAGGATCGTGCTGAAGCGCTTGTGATCGACGTCGTGCAGTACGAGATCGGAAACGGCCATAAGACGGACTATCCCCCGCGAATCGTCGCCTCCAGGGCCGGGTTAATCTAACGCCCGCGCTCGGCCCGGAGCAAGAGGATCGAAACCCTCAGTAATCCCGGCGGTTTTCGAGGGCGCGCTGGATGGTCACGTCGTCGGTGAATTCGAGATCCGCACCTGCGGGGAGCCCGACGGCGAGCCGCGTCGTCGAAATGTTCAGAGGCTTCAGGAGCCGCGCCAAATAGACGGCTGTGGCCTCCCCCTCGACGTTGGGGCTGGTCGCCAGGATGACCTCGCGAACTCCGTCTCGCTCGACGCGCAAGATCAACTCCCGAATCTTCAGGTCGTCCGGCCCCAGGTCTCTCAGCGGGGAGAGCGCCCCTCCCAACACGTGGTACACGCCCCGAAAGGCGTTCGTCCGCTCCATCGCCAATACGTTGGCGGCGTCCTCGACGACGCAGACGATCGTCTTCTCGCGCCGGGGATCGGCGCAGATGGGGCACAGCTCCTCTTCCGCGAGATTGAAGCAAACGGAGCACGCGCGGACGCGGTCGTGCAGGTCGCGCAACGCCGCAACGAGCGCGTCGAGATCGGACGGCGACCCTTTGAGGAGGTGAAACACGAAGCGCTGCGCGGTCTTCCGTCCGACGCCGGGCAGCTTCGCGAGCTCGCCGATGAGGCGCTCGAGCGGGGCCGCGAGCGGACTCACGCCGACCTTCCGCTCACGAGCGGCCTGGAAGCTTCAGCCCGCCGGTCAATCCCTGCGTTTTACGCTGGATTTCTTCGTCGATCCTGCGCCCGGCGGCATTGATCGCGGCGAGGATCAGGTCCTGCATCAGACCTGGGTCGTCCGGCGTGATGGCCTCGGGCGACAGCGTGAGCGCCAGGAGGTCCTTCTTGCCGTTCATCTTCACCGTGACGAGTCCTCCGCCCGACGCCGACTCGACTTCCAGGTTGTCGATTTCGTCCTGCAGCTTGGACTGCATTCGCTGCAGGTCCTTCATCATCTTTCCGAGGTTCATCCGTTCTCCTCGACGGCCGGAGAGGCTTCGGCTTCGTCCCCATCGACGCGGACCGGCCTTACGTCGACGACCTGAGCCCCGAACTCGAGCAGGACCCGATTGACCGCCGGGTCCTTGCGCGCGCGCTCGACCAGATCAGGGAAGGATCCGGAGTCCGCGCTCTCCTTCGACGGCGGCGTGCTCGCCTCGGCGGCGTCCGCGGCGCGAAGCGCCATCGGGCGGCCCAAGGCGCGCGAGGCGATCGCCTCGATCGACCTCACGTTCTCCTCGTTCACGAGCACGCGCCGCATGCCGGACTCCGACGCCGCGAAGCTGACGAGGAGCGTTCCGCCGTCGACCACAATCGTCGCCGCTCGTGCGAGCAGCGCACCGAGCATCGGGCGGGTCTGTGCCACCGCGGCGACGATCGCCTCGCGGACGTCGTCGAATCCGGCGGCGATCGGTGAGAGCGGCGCGGTCTCGGGAGGCCTCGACGCGCGTGGAGGCCGCGGGTCGGCTTTCTTCTTCGGTTCCGGGCTCGGCGCCGGGCCGCCGGAAAGCGACGCCAGGATGTCCTCGATCGGGCGAACCGCGTCCAGACCCGCGATCCGGATCAGCGCCCCCTCGAACAGAAACCGCGGTTGGCTGGAGGCCTTCAAGGCGTATTCGAGGCCAGCCAGGATTTGAAAGACCCGGGTCCAATCCGGGAGTGAGAGAGGAGCCCCGGCCTCTCCCAAGGCCTTCGCTTCTTCGGCCGACCTCGAAAGGGCGTCGCCTCCCTCGGGCCAGGCGCGCAGGAGCATCAGATCGCGGACGACGCCGACGAGCTCTCCCCAGAACTGAACGAGGTCGTGCCCTTCGTCGACGAGCGCGTCGAGCGACGACAGCAGCCCCGCTGCATCCCGCGCCGCAATCCCGCGGACGAACTCGACGAGGACCTCCGTGCGCACCGCTCCCAGGACGCGCAGCGCGTCGTCGTCCGCGATCGTCGAGCCACAGAACGCCAGCACGCGCTCGAGCACCGACAACGCGTCCCTCATCGACCCCTCGCCGGCCCGGGCGATGCGCTCCAGCGTGCGATCCGAGGCCGAGATCCCCTCGACGTCGGCGATGCGGCGGAGGTGCGCGGCGATGTTCCTGAGCGGCACGCGGTGGAACTCGAACACTTGGCATCGGGAGACGATGGTCGGCAGGAGCTTTTGAATCTCGGTCGTGGCGAGGACGAAGACCACGCTCGGCGGCGGCTCCTCGAGCGTCTTCAGGAGCGCGTTGAACGCCGCTTTCGAAAGCATATGCGCTTCATCGATGATGAGAACCCGATAACGGTCCCGAACGGGTGCGTAAGAGACGATCTCCTGGAGCTCCCGGATGTTGTCGACACCCGTACGCGACGCCGCGTCGAGTTCCATGACGTCGAGCGATCGGCCCTCCATGATCTCGGTGCAGGACACGCACCGATTGCAGGGCGTCGCCGCCGGGCCCTTCTCGCAGTTCAGGCATTTCGCCAGAATGCGGGCGACCGAGGTTTTTCCCGTCCCGCGCTGGCCGGCGAACACGTAGGCGTGCGCGAGTCGGCCCTGGCCGATGGCGTTCTCGAGCGTACGCGAGACATGGGGCTGTCCGACCAGCTCGTCGAGAGCCTGAGGCCTCCATTTTCGCGCGAGCACTTGATACATGCCGACCTTTCATACACCGCGCAAGGGCCCGAGAACAGGACTGATGGGGCCCAAGGGATCCTGCGGCACCTGGGTCGGTCCGCTTACCGTTGCTCCCTTCCGGGCCTGGCGGGGTTCGCGGTGACACAGCGCACAGGGCTCGGGCCCCACAATTCCACGTAACTGGGCTTGGCGGAGAGAGAGGGATTCGAACCCTCGGTACGGTTTCCCGTACACACGCTTTCCAAGCGTGCACCTTCAGCCACTCGGTCATCTCTCCGTGGCTTCCACGATGCGCCCATAGAGTGGGCGGTCCCGGGCGTTCGACTCACAAGCGACCGGACACCCAGGTGCGATGGCGGAGAGGGTGGGATTCGAACCCACGTGCCTGGTCACCCAGACAAAGCGCTTTCGAGGCGCCCCCGTTACGGCCACTTCGGTACCTCTCCTCAAATGGCCCCGTCGCTTCCGCGCGGGCGATCTCGCGCCGCTCGCGAAAGAATCCCAACAAGAGCGCCGAAGCCTCTTCGGCGAGCACTCCGCCGGTGGCCTCGACGCGATGGTTGAACTCCGCTCCGAGCGCGCGCAAGGTCTCGAGCCTTCCGACGGCTCCCACCTTGAAATCGGTCGCGCCGTAAACGAGGCGCGTGACCCGTGCGTGCATCGCCGTGCCCAGGCACATCAGGCACGGCTCGACGGTGCAGTAGAGCGTCGTCCCGACGAGGCGATAGTTCCCCAGTCGAGCGGCCGCATCGCGCATTGCGAGAACTTCCGCGTGCGCGGATGGGTCGTGGCGAGCCAACGACGCGTTGTGGCCGCGACCGACGATCTGCCCATCGACGACAGCGACGGCTCCGACGGGGACTTCGCCGGCATCCCTCGCGAGCGTTGCCTCTTCGAGGGCCACTCGCATGAAGCGCTCGTGCTCGTGCATTGGCGACCTCGACTTCAGGGGTGGCGTGACCACCTGGAACACAACGACACCCCTCCCTGCAGAGCATGGTCGGACCGGAGGGATTCGAACCCCCGACCTACTGGTTCGTAGCCAGTCGCTCTATCCAACTGAGCTACGGTCCGTCCGTTGCTGCGCTGAGAAAGGCGCCGAAGATCTCACGAAAAAAGCGAGCAGGGATACTATCACCGGCGATTTCGGAGCGTCAACGCGCGGGATTTCCAGGACTGGCGCAGGCGGCTTGCACCACCCAAAAAGGGATCTATATTGGACCCACGATAGAGCGGAAAAAGCGGAAAGACGTAAGGCGGGGGTCGAGCGATGACCGGTCAATCCGAAGCGGGGCGCCGATTCTTTACAACGTCCGAAGTCGCGCGCTACTGCGCCGTGACTAACGACGGCGTTCTCAAATGGATCAAGTCGGGCAAGCTGCGCGCGTTCTCGACGCCGGGAGGTCACTACCGGGTCAGCTCAGAAGATTTCAGGGAATTCTTACAGAAATACGATATCCCAATCGATGAAGGCTTTTTCTCCGGTGCCTCCAAGTCGCGTTCCGTGCTCGTCGTCGACGACGAAGCCGACATTCGGGAAATCGTCCGCCGAGTTCTCAAGGAGCTCGAGCCGAACCTCCGGATCGAGGAGGCCTCCGACGGCTACGAGGCAGGGATCAAGATCGGAGCCATGCAACCGGATCTCGTCATCATGGACATCATGATGCCGAGGGTCGATGGGCTCTCGCTCTGCCGGTCGATTCGCGAGAACCCCGACACGCGGTCGATCAAGGTGCTCGCGATAACCGCGTTTCCGGAGCACGACAGCATCCGAAAGATGTACGACGCGGGCGCGGATCTGTGCCTGATGAAGCCCATTCAGTTCGAGCACTTCCGCCTGGAAGTACTCCGCTTGCTGAACGAAGCGTCGCGGGGACAAGCGGCCAGCGCCTGATCGGGCTCCCGCCCTTTCCAGAGCCTCCACCTTCAATCTAAGAAGGTAGACGGCAAAAACACCTTCATTACGATTTTAAAGACTTCGTTTTTCAACGAAGTTGTTCATTTTCTTTCTTGACAGGTCAGATCGACCCCGGTATCAGTAAGGCCGTTCGGCACGGTCCGCGTGATACCTGGTGAGGTTCCATCGTGTGGCGATCGTTTCGTCGGTACGGAGACGCCCAGCCGTGAGGTTTCACATCGGGGCTCTCGGAATCGCCATCGCCATCAGCTTCTCGATCTACCCATCGAGCGTCACTCACTCGTACGGTCAGGCGGCACCGGCGGCGGCGGGTGCCTATGACTACGTCCTCGGCGTGGAGGACAAGCTCTCCGTTTCCGTTTGGAAGGAGCCCGATCTGACGAAGACCGTTGCCGTCCGCCCCGACGGCAAGATCACGTTTCCGCTCGTGGGTGACGTGCAGGCCGCGGGTCGCACGCCCAGGCAACTCTCCGACGATCTGGCCAAACTGTTCGCGAAGTTCATCAAGGAGCCGGTCGTCACGGTCATCGTCGAGGAAATCAATAACTTCAAAGTCTTCGTCCTTGGCGAGGTCAACGTGCAGGGCGGTCTCAGTCTCCACCGCCGGACACGCCTGCTCGAGGCGATCGCGCTCTCCGGCGGGCTATCGAAATTCGCGGACAAGTCGAACATCGTGCTCGTGCGATTTGAGGACGGGAGGGAAACGCGCACGCGGATCGACTATCGCAAGATTCTTTCAGGCGACAAGCCGGAAGCCAACGTCGACTTGAAGCCGGGAGATACCATCATTGTCAACTGAGCTCTCCATCCGACGTCGCGTCACAGCGCTACGTGCCGGCGCCGCCTTCATCGTCTCGTCCGCGGCGACGCATCTTCGCGCGGCCGAGGTCGACTTCCGGCCGGTCCTGACGTTCGGCCTCTTTCACGACGGCAATATCGCAGTGGTCGGCGAAGGCAACGGTGACGACGGCGCGCTGATAACGATCGACCTGGCGGTCGACCGCAAGACGCCGGCGAGCACGCTTTCGTTCTCGTACAGGCCCGCCTACGTGGCGTACCGTCGGTCCACTGATCTGAACTACCTCTCGAACGCGCTGGGGCTCGGATACCAGCGCGAATCAACTGCGTCCTCGAGCTTCTACGTGAATGGCTACGCTTCGCGCACGGATCATCAGGGGCCGAACCTCCAGACCCAGGACAAGGCGTTCACGTTCGTCTCCCGAACGACGATCACGGATGTCATTTTCGGCGTCGGCGGTACCGTGACCGCCGGTCGCCGCGGGTTCGTCGACTGGCAGCTGCGATCCACCGGGAGCTTCTACGAGGACATCAAGGACAACCCCGCCACCGGCGTCACGGCCAAGGACTTCAACGACACGTACCAGTTCGGCGGCCGGACAGCGTGGAGGGGCGAGGTCTCGCCACGGAACACCCTCGGCGTCGGGGTCGATTTCGCGCACTTCGGGTACCAAAACACGCCCAACGTCAACACGGCGACCGTCGCGCTCGTGGGGACGTGCCAGATGGCCGAGTATTGGGAGCTCGACTACGTGGCCGGCCTCTCTCGCGTCCGGTCGGACCTCGATTCCGAGAACGGGTTCGCATTCGACGCCAAAGTTCAGTACGTCGCGGGGCGGACTGCCACGTTTGCCGCGGGCGCACGACAGGCGTTCTCGCCGGGCACGGGGCTGGGCGGCTCCACCAAGGATCGCGGACTCTGGGGCTCGTACACCTTCACCCCAACGGCGAAGGGGCCCTCGGCCTCCGTGATCGGGGGTTATTGGCAGCGGGAAGAGGTGCCGATCTCGTCGGCGACCGCCTCGGCGGTGGGAACGAGCGACACGGAATCGTGGACGATCACCGGAAACGCAGGCTGGAGATTCAACCGCTTCGTCGGCCTCGACGGCGCCTACACGTACGTCAAGCAGAAACCGTTGAACGACAGCACCAACGCGCTGGCGACGAATTACAGCTCTTACGGGCTCGTCTTCCGCTGGGCCATCAACGGCCGCTAGGAGACTCGGGCGTGGACCAACGAGCGCAAGTCAAGATGATCATCGACATCGCCTGGCGGCGGCGCTGGTGGATCATCATCCCGCCCGCCCTCGGGCTCGCGGCGAGCGTCTTCGTGGCCAAGTCGATGCCGAGAGTCTACAGGGCGTCGACGACGATCCTGGTCATGCGCCAGAGCATCCCCGAAGACATCGTACGGACGACGGTGACGACACGGGTCGAAGAGCGCATCCGTAGCCTCAAGATCCAGGTCAAGAGCCGACGTTACCTCGAGCAGGTCGTCAAAGAGCTCGCCATGACGACCAACCTGAGCGACAAGGAGCTCGACGCAGCCTGCAGCCGTCTGTCATCGAACGTCGATCTCGATTGGGACAAGCAGGGGCTCTCGTGGTTCAACATCACCGTCGACGACGCCAACCCCAAGCGCGCGGCGGACATCGCCAACCGGCTGGCCGATCTGTTCATCGAACAGAATTCCGAGCTCCGCGAGGCTCAGGCCAAAGGCACGGTGGAGACCGTCGAAGGCTGGCTCGAGAAGACCGAGAAGGAGCTGCGCAAGCGCGATGCGGAGCTGGCTCGTTACAAGGCCCAATACCTGTACGAGCTCCCCGATCAACAGGCGGCGACGCTCCAGCTGATGAACGCGGCGCAAGTCCGCATCCAGCAGTTGACGGGCGACATCCAGCTGCGAACCGAGCGGCTGTCCACAGCGCGCGCGGAAGAGAAGCTCCGGCTCGCCTCCGGGACCGGCCTCGGCGTGCCGGTGACCGGCGACGATCCCGATTCGCGGTCCTACGCGCAGCTCCAGCGCGAGCTGCAGGACTTGCTGTCCAACTACACCGAAGAGAATCCGCTCGTGAGGCGGAAGCGCGATCAGATCGCGCAGTTCGCTGCGAACCATCCCGAGCTGGCGCATCCCGTGGCCTCGACGGGCGTCCCCTCCCCGTCCTCGAATCCGGAAATCGCCAGGCTGGAGACCGAGATCCAGCACTTGGAGACCGAGCGCGAGCGCGAGCAGCGCAACGTCGACATGCTCCGGCAACGGATCGAAAACATGCCGATCCGGCAGCAAGAGCTCTCGTCGCTCACCCGCGACTACGAGACGCTCCAGCACCAATACGAAGCAAATCTGGCGCAGAAAGAGCAGGCGAGGCGCGCCCAGGACATCGAAGCCGCAAAGAAGGGTGAGCAGTTCCAAATCCAGGATCGAGCGCGACCGCCGTCCAATCCGGCTCGACCGAACATCCCGATGATCCTGATCGCCGGCCTCGTGGGCGGGCTCGCCTTGGGCGTGGGGATCGCCGCCATTCTCGAGTTCATCGATCACACCGTGCGCAACGAGGACGAGTTTGCTGACCGATACCCCGGCCTGCCGATTCTCGGCTCCATCCCGAATCTCGATGCCGACCCGACGCCTCCCGGAGGATTGTTGGGCACGATCGGTCGCTCGAAGTCGGCCGCCGGCGCGATCGTCCTGACCGCGTTGCTGACGCACTTCATCCTTGCCGCAGGAGGGCCCCTCGGATGACGCGCTTCGGGATCTTCCGGGGCGACGGCGGGTCGTCGTCGAAACCCAAGCCGGCCGGAGACAAGCGGGTCCCGCTGGCTGCCGGTGTCCCGTTGGGCGGGATCATTCCCCGGAAGTTCGTCGACGATCCGCACCTCGTGGTGATCAACAGGCCGGGCTCACCCATCGCGGAGCGGTACCGGCGCCTGCGCCTCAAGCTGGACCAGCCGAGGCCCGACGGGGCGGCGCGGCAGATATTCGTCGTGACGAGCGCGGTCCCCGAAGAAGGAAAGACGACGACCGCCATAAACCTCGGGCTTGCATTCGCCGAGGATCGCGACCGGCACACGCTTCTGATCGACGCGGACCTGCGGCGCCCATCGCTCACCCGCTACATCGTGCCGAGCCCCACGCTTGGGCTCTCGGATCTAGTCTCCGGCGACATTTCCCTCGAGCACGCCCTCATCGAGATCAAGTCGGCGCGCGTGACCGTGCTCCCGTCTGGGGCCCCGTCTCCCAATCCTCTGGAGCTTCTGCAGTCCGAGTTCTTGGGAACCGTATTCGCGGAGCTGCGGCGGCGCTTCGATCGGATCGTCATCGACACCCCGCCGACCGTACCGTTCACCGACGCTGCGGTGCTCAACACGATGTGCGACGGCGCCCTTCTGGTCGTCCGTGCGGGAAAGACCACCGGCAGCTTGATCGATCGCGCGCGTGTGTCGCTTGCGCAGGGCACGTTGCTCGGCGTCGTCCTGAACGACGTCGCCTTCACCCCGGTCGATCGCTACTACTACCGGTACGACGACTACAACCCCCGGCGCTATGCGCAGGGCGATCGGGCGTCGGGGGACGCGGCGCCGGGCGACGCGGGCCGTAAGGAGCCCAAGCGGTGACGACTCGCTCGGCACCACAACGGGTTGCCGTCGTCGGCGGCGGCAACGGTATACCGAACGTGCTTCGGGGACTCGCCGCCCTCGCCCGCGCGGGGCGCCCTCTCGACATCACGGCGATCGTCGCGACCGCGGACGACGGCGGCAGCTCGGGCCGGATTCGCCGGCAACGGGGGGGGCTCCCTCCCGGGGACATCCGCAACTGCCTGCTCGCGCTCGCCGACGGTGCGGAAAGCTCCTTCGGGCGCCTGTTCGCCCACCGCTATGCAGGAGCGGGGGACCTCGCCGGCCACTCTCTGGGGAACCTCCTTCTCATCGCGTTGGCCGAGCAGGAGGGGGGCTACCTCCGGGCCGTCGATGTGGCGGGCCGTTTGCTCGGCGTTCGAGGGCGCGTCCTGCCCGCGAGCGCCGGGCCGCTTCGGCTCGAAGGTGAGACCGTCGCCGGCGAGCGAATCTCCGGCGAGTCACGCATCGGCGCCGCGCCGGCGGCGATCCGCCGTGTCTGGCTCGAGCCCGAGCGCGCCGAACCGGGCGAGGCCGTGCTGACTGCGCTGAGCTCCGCCGATCTCGTGGTGCTCGGACCGGGAAGCCTGTTCACGAGCATCCTCCCGGTGCTCTTGGTCCGCGGCGTCGTCGAAGCGGTGCAGTCGTGCCGCGGCGTCAAGGTCCTGGTCGGCAACCTCATGACACAGCCCGGTGAGACGCTCGACATGACGATGGCGGATCATCTGGACGCTATCGATCGCCACGCGGGTCCCGGTCTGGTCGACACCGTCCTTCTGAACTCGACGGCCATCCCTCGACACCGCCTGCGCCCGTACGCGGAGCAGCAAGCGGAGCTGGTCTCACGAGTCGGGCTGGACGCGAGGCGGGAATCGATCCAGGAGGCCCCGCTCGTCAACGCATCTGGAAAAATCCGTCACGACCCCGCGCGCCTGGCCGACGTCCTGATGAGGCTCATACCGGCCCCCGCACACGTCCCTGAGCGCACACGCCCCGCGTCGTCTTTCGTTTCCCCCCCAGGAGGTCCGTTCGCGCGATGAAACTCGTCCAACGACTGGCCAGCCTCCGTCCGCTGCTACCCAAGATGGCGGTGGACGGACTGCTGTTCGCAGCGGCGTATTTCCTGGCGTTCCGCCTTCGGCTGGAACGAATGCAACCGTCCGATCTCGAGACGATCGCGCTGACCATCGCTCCGGTCGTGCTCGTCAAGATCGCCGTCTACCACATCGTGGGGAGCTATCGGAGCATCTGGCGATACTCGAGCCTCACCGATCTCGAAGATCTGACGCGCGCCACGTTCGCCTGCGTGATCGGCGTCGTCGGGATCGGCTTTCTCCTGCCCGCGGGGCTGAACGTCCCTCGCTCCGTCCCGTTCATCGACATGGCGCTGGCCCTGCTCCTCACCGGCGGCATGAGGATGATGGTGCGCGTCCTCCACGAATCGTCGCGGACGCGCGGCTCCGGACGATCCATCCCGATGCGTCTCCTGTCGGGCAGGAGCGACGGAAACGCCCGGCGGGCGCTGATCGTCGGCGCGGGTGACGCGGGAGAGATGATGGTCCGCGAAATGATGCGGTCGGCGACGATGGACTACGCGCCGGTCGGCTTCGTCGACGACGACCCGGTCAAGTACGGCTCGATGATTCACGGCGTGCCCGTGCTCGGGGGCCGCACGGAGATCCCGCGCCTCGTACAGCAGCTCGGCATCAAGGACATCCTCATCGCGATCCCCTCCGCGAGGGGCAAGACCGTCCGCGAAATCGTGCAGGTCTGCAAGAACACCCCCGCCGGACTCAAGATTCTCCCCGACCTCACCCGCCTCCAAGACGGCAAGGTGCACGTCTCCGACTTGCGCCAGGTCCAGGTCGAGGACCTCTTGGGACGCGAGCCCGCCGAGCTCGACCTCAACCTGATCTCCTCGTACATCCGCGGCAAGCGGGTGCTCGTGACCGGAGCGGGCGGGTCGATCGGCGCGGAGCTCTGCCGCCAGCTCCTCAAGTTCGCTCCCGCGGAGATCCACCTCTTGGGCCGCGGCGAGAACAGCATCTACGAGATACACGCCGAGCTGGCCCGGACGGCGGGATTCACCCGCCTCGTTCAGATCATCGGCGACGTGATCAACAAGAAGAAGCTCGAGGGGATCTTTGCCATGTTCCGCCCGCAGATCGTCTTCCACGCGGGGGCGGACAAGCACGTCCCCCTGATGGAGATGAATCCGGACGAGGCGGTCTTCAACAACATCGTCGGCACGAAGAACGTTCTCGAAGTGTCGAACGCCTACCGGGCCGAGCGGGTCGTCTGCGTGTCGACGGACAAGGCGGTCAATCCGACCAGCGTCATGGGGTGCTGCAAACGCGTCGCCGAGCTGCTCGTCCGGAGCAACCTCTACACGAACACGTGCGTCTGCGCGGTCCGGTTCGGCAACGTCTTGGGGAGCCGCGGCTCGGTGATCCCGCACTTCCAGAGGCAGATCGAGCACGGCGGGCCGATCACCGTGACGCATCGCGACATCAAGCGATACTTCATGACGATTCCAGAAGCGGCCGGCCTCGTCATCCAGGCCGGCGCGATGGGGTCGGGTGGGGAGATCTTCGTCCTCGATATGGGCGAGCCCGTGAGGATCTGGGATCTCGCGACCAACATGATCCGCTTGGCCGGGCTCGAGCCCGGACGCGACGTCGAGCTTCGCGACGTGGGCCTGCGCCCCGGCGAGAAGCTCGAAGAGGAGCTCTCGTTCCACCACGAGATCCAAGAGCGCACGTCTCACGTGAAGATCACGTGCGTGCGCGGAGACGGCGTCGAGCCCGTGAGGCTCCTCGCGGAGATCAAACACCTGACCGACCGCGCGCTGCGCATGGACTTCACGGGCATCCGCGCTGGACTCAAGACTCTCGTGCCGGAGTTCTCGCAACACGTCGACGAGATGGATTCCCCCGTCGCCGTTGGGGGTGAACGATGAGACACCAACCGACAAGAGCTCTCCTCGAAGGAGGAGCGCCCATCGAGCGCCGCGCGCTGCCCGAGGACGAGATTCTCACGAGCGAGGAAGCCCGCCGCCTGCTCAAGATCGGGCGCACGAAGCTCTGGGATCTGACGAAGAAGAGCATGATTCCCGCATACCGCGTCGGAGAGGGGCGAACCTCGGGTCTCCGGTACAAGCGCTCCGAGCTGCTGCGGTGGCTGGACAACAACCGGATCTGAGACCGATGCCGCGACTCGGGTCCGATCGCCCGTTCGTGAGCGTGGTCCTTCCGGTCCGCAACGAAGGGCGCGCGTTCGCCTCGACCCTCGAGGCCGTTCTCGGCCAGGACTACCCGGCGGACCGCATGGAAGTGCTCGTCGTCGACGGCATGTCCACCGACGCGACGCGCGACGTGGTTCGGGGGCTGTCGGAGCGCGATTCGCGCGTCAGGCTCCTCGACAATCCGGGTCGGACCGTGCCCCACGCCATGAACCGCGGAATCGGCGCGGCTCGCGGGGAGTTTCTCGTGCGCGTCGACGGCCACACGATCGTTCCGTCCGACTACGTGACGCGCTGCGTCGCGACCTGGCAGCGGAGCGGCGCCGACTGCGTCGGAGGACGGATGGACGCGGTCGGGGCGACGGCCTTCGGCTGCCTGGTCGCCCTCGCCACGAGCAGCCCGTTCGGAATCGGGAACTCGCATTTCCACTACGGGCGCGAGCCGCGTCTCACCGATTCGGTCTACATGGGAGCTTGGCCGGTCGCGGTTCTCAGGAGCATCGGCGGCTTCGACGAAGAGATGGTTCGCAACCAGGACGACGAGCTGAATTTCCGCCTCCGGAAGCTCGGCGGCCGGGTCCTCTTCGACCCGTCGATCGCGTCTCGGTACACGCCGCGCGGCGATCTGAAGCGCCTGTGGAAGCAGTACTACCAGTACGGGCTCTGGAAGATCCGCGTGCTCCAGAAGCACCCGACGATGCTGAGCGCACGCCATTTCATGCCCGCGGCGTTCGTCCTGATCGGAACGGCTGCGGCGGCAGCAGCGGTCGGCTCGGCCTGGGGGCGCATCGTGTTCGCCGCCGGGGTTGGGGTTTATCTTCTCGCCGCGGCCATCGCGGCGGCGAGGCTCCCCGGCACCCTCGCGCAGCGCGTCGGGCTTCCGCTCGTCTTCGTCGTGCTTCATGCGGCCTACGGCTTGGGATTCCTCGTGGGCCTCGTCCGATTCCGTGGATACTGGTTCCATCGCGGATCGAATCGCGACTACGCGGGCCGTCACGCGGCGTGAGGCGGCGAGGAGAGCCATTGTGAGCGTCGTACGGACTGAAAACGCGGCCACGCCCGGCGAGCCTGCCGTCCGACAGATTCCTTTCCATCGCCCTTCGTTCGACGAGCGCGAGCTCCAGTCCATCGAAGAGGTCCTCCGCTCGGGCTGGGTGACCACGGGTGAGCGAACACGCGAGTTCGAGCGGCGTTTTGCCGCGTACGTCGGGGCATCCCATGCCGTCGCGGTCAACTCGTGCACGGCGGCGCTCCATCTCGCCTTCGCGGCCGCGGGAATCGGCGCGGGCGACGAGGTCATCACGACGCCCTACACGTTCGTCGCCACCGTGGAGACGATCTGCTACCTGGGGGCGCGTCCGGTGTTCGTGGACATCGACCCGGCGACGAGAAACATCGACTCCGCGGCGATCGAGGAGAAGATCTCGGCCCGGACCCGCGCGATCGCGCCGGTGCATATCGCCGGATTGCCGTGCGAGATGGATCCGATTCTCGAGATCGGCGAGCGCAGGGGCATCCCGGTGATCGAGGATGCGGCGCACTCCCTCCCGGCATCCTACAAGGGTCGCCGGATCGGCTCCTTGTCCCGCGCGACCGCGTTCAGCTTCTACGCGACCAAGAATCTGACGACCGGTGAAGGCGGCATGCTCACCACCGAGGATGTCGAGCTCGCCCGGCGTTGCCGCCGGCTGTCGCTTCACGGCATCAGCGCGGATGGCTGGAAGCGATACCGGCTGGGCGGGAAGTGGTTCTACGAAGTCACCGACATGGGCTACAAGTACAATCTGACCGATGTCGCCGCGGCGATGGGAATCGTCCAGCTCGAAAAGCTGGACGCATTCGACGCGCGACGCCGCGAGATCGCCCTCGCGTACACCAAGCGGCTCGGAGATCTTCCCGATCTCGCGCTTCCCTGCGAGCCCGGCCACGTGCGGCACGCGTGGCACCTCTTCATCGTCGGGCTGACGGGAGCCGCTCGGGTCAGCCGTGAGACCTTCATCGAGCGATTGACCGACCGGGGAGTCGGCACGAGCGTCCACTTCATCCCGGCTCACCTCCACCCCTACTACGCCGAGAAGCTTGGGCATCGCCGGGGGGACTTTCCGCGGGCCGAAGCGGCCTTCGATGGAGCCGTCAGCCTGCCGCTCTATCCGGCCATGACCGACGACGACGTCGACTACGTGGTATCGGCGGTGCGATGGGCGCTCGCGCCCTCACGCTAGGCTCGATTGTGATCCTCGATAACTAAGGTCGAGCATGCAGCAAGCGGCCCGTGTCGCCTTCCTGATCGCCGCGATCCTGGTCGGCTTGTCCTCCAGTGAATGGTCGCTCCCGGTTCTTTGCTTCTGCTTGCCGATCTTGTCGTGGCTCCCCGCAATCCCCATCCAAGGCGTCAACGGCCTCAACCTGATCCTCGTCCCCGTCCTGATGCGAGCGCTCACGACACGCCCGCCCGAACTCAACACACGATCCGGAGGATTCAGCTCACCCATCCTAATCCCCGCGACGATATTCGTCGTCCTTCTGACCTGGTCGTGGCTAAGGGTGGAGTTCGACCCGAGAGTACCGGCCACGTTTCTCGCCCGTGACGGGTTCGGCTTGAACCTGATCCAGTTCAAGGACACATTGGTCGCCTTCATCTTGTACTTTTGCGCGAGGCGATTGACGGTCGACGTCGAGGACCGCCGCCGGACGATCTTGGCGATCGCAGCGGCCTTTTCCTTCGAGGCTCTCACCGCCGCGAAGGAGTATTTCCTCACGAGTGCGTACCGGGCGACGGCTCACATGGGCCAACCCAACAAGCTCGGTCACTTTCTGGCAGCCTACGCGATGATCCCGCTCGCATTCGCGATCGTCGGGACCGGACGAGCCAAGAAACTGGGGCTGATCGGGCTCGGGGTAGCCGTCGCAGGCTTGTTCGGCGCGGTGTCTCGAGGCGCGCTCCTGGCGTTCGCCGGCGCGCTGACGCTGATCCTCTTGATACGAGGTAGCAAGTGGTTCGTCGTTGCCGTGCTCGCCGTGGGTCTCGCTCCGGTCTGGCTACCCGACAAGGTGATGAATCGATTCGAAGAGCTGAGCGCCGGGGAAGGGGAGGAGATGACTCTCGACCAGCTCGAGGAGAAGGAAGGGCGGATCCGCTTGTGGGAGGCGGGATTGCGGATGATCAAGGACAATCCCATGGGGGTTGGGATGGGCCTCTTCAGAGACCGGCTCCTCGACTACGGATTCACCGGCCGAAAGCTCAAGACCCAGCACAATGTCTACATAGCCTTGGCATCCGAGCAGGGTTGGGCTGCCGTCATTGCGCACGTATGGATGATGTTGGCCATTGCGCTGCGAGGGTGGAAGCTTATGCGTTCGGCTTGGGACGAGTTCCACGTAGCCCTCGGATTTGCGGGCGTCGGAGTCGTCATCTCATTCCTGATCAGCACGAATTTCGGATCGGGCTTCTACGACAACAACTTGTCTGGTCTCTTTTGGGTGTTCGCAGGGGTGGTGGCGACAGCCTACGACATGGCGCCCAAACGGGCGGCCGGAGCGGCGTCGTGAGCGCGCTGACAAGCGCCGGCCGAAGTCTTTGGACCCGCCTGGCCATCCTGTTTGGAGGAGAGCCTGCCAAGCACGAAATTCTGCGGCGATCCGGCGTTCACATCGGTCACAGCTGCCGGATCTACACCGACCACTTCGGGAGCGAGCCGTACCTCATCCACATCGGCAATCACTGCACGATCACGTCGGGGGTCCGGTTCGTCACGCACGACGGCTCGTGCTGGATCCTCCGCGAGACCTATCCGAACCTGCAGGACTACGGTCCCATCCGGGTCGAAGACAATTCCTTCGTCGGCGTCAACGCGGTCATCCTCCCCAACATTCGGATCGGGCCGAACGCGATCGTGGCGGCCGGTTCCGTCGTCACGCGGAACGTGGAACCTGGCACCGTCGTCGGCGGTGTCCCCGCCCGCTACCTGATGACCGTTGAAGAGTTCGCCCGGCGCAAGCTCGCTCGCGCGGGGGAGACCGACGTACCGACCGATCTGGAGGAGCGCCGTCGTTTTCTCGAGAAGAAATTCGCCGACTGGCTCCGTCCCTGACGACCGATGACGCCCGTCCAGGACCGACCAATTCGGGTCCTTCACCTCGTGTTGCAGCTCGGCATGGGCGGGATGGAGGCGATGATCGCCTCACTGGCTGCTGGGGCCGATCGACGACGGTTCGAGGTGGAGGTCTGGTCTCTCGATCTCGGCGGCGAAGTCGTCGGTGTCCTCGAGCGCCAAGGAGTGCCCGTTCGCGTTCTCGGGAAAGGAACGGGCTTCCATCTCGGCTTCGTCCGCCGGCTTCGACGCGAGATCGCGGGAGGCCGGTTCGACATCGTGCACGCGCATAACGCGCCCGCCGCGCGGTGGGCGCTGGTCGGAACGCTCGGTCGTCGAGGACGTCCGGTCCTCGTCCGCACCGAGCACACTTACAACGACGGAAAGAAATGGAGCGCGCTGGCCGGGCATCTCGTCACCGGAGCGTGGTATGCCGCGGTGATCGGAGTGTCGCAATCGACGACAGCCGCCCATCGACGGCTCGATCCGGTTTGGGCGAGGCGCTATCGCACCATCCCTAACGGCATCGCGATGCGGGTTCAGCTCCCCTCCCGCGAGGCGGCGCGTTCGGTCCTCGAGGGTCTCGGCGTTCCACCGACCGGACGCATCATCGTCAACTTGGGGAATCTCCGAGAGCCGAAGGGGCAGGACGTGTTGCTCGACGCCATGGCGCGCGTCGCACGGACGATTCCGGAGGCGCACCTGGTCGTCTTTGGCGAGGGACCACTGCGCGCTCCCCTCGAGAGACATGCGGCAACGCTGGGGATCGCCGATCGCGTCCACCTCGTGGGTGCGCGCGCCGATGCCCCCGAGCTGCTGGCCGGAGCCGACCTTTACGTTCAGTCGTCCCGGAGGGAAGGTATGCCCATCTCGCTGCTCGAGGCTTCGCGCGCGGCGTGCCCCATCGTGGCGACCGCCGTCGGCGGGACGCGCGAGGTCCTCGACGACGGGCGAAACGGGATACTAATCGCGCCCGGCGACGGCAAAGCTCTCGCGAAGGCCATGGCCGACGCCCTTGCCGACCCGGAAACGGCTCGGAAAATGGGCGAGCGAGCCCGCGAATTCGCCGCTCGGACGTTCGACGGTACGTCGATAGCCCGACAAACCGAGGCGCTCTACGTGGAAGTCTTGGCCGGGCACAGCGAGGCCGGGTTTCCCTGATTTGCGTTTCCATCCGGAGAGCGCATATTCGATCCTTGCGATGAGCACGTGCCGACTTCCGTTCACGTTCGACCCCGCGCGGCTGAGGAGCGATCTTCGGGCGGTGTCGGAAGACGAGTGGATCGAGCATTTCAACAAGCTCGATTACGAGAAGGGCTGGAGCGGGGTCATGCTTCGGTCGGTCGCGGGAAGCCTCACGGACATGGAGGGCACTCGCGGGGAATTCGCCGACACGAGCGTGCTGGCTCGTTGCCCCTATCTCCGCGAAGTCGTCGACGCCTTCAAGTGCGAGAAGAAGCGTGTCAGACTCCTCCGACTTCAAGTCGGTGCGATCATCAAAGTCCACATCGACGAGGCGTTGAACTTCGACTTGGGCGAGGTGAGGATCCATGTTCCGATCGTCACGGATCCGGCCGTAGAGTTCTACGTGAATCACAAGCGGGTGGTGATGAAGGAAGGCGAAGTCTGGTACATGGACGCCACCTACCCGCATAGCGTCAAGAACGGGAGTTCCATCGATCGCGTGCACCTCGTTCTCGATTGCGTCGTCAACGATTGGGTTCGATCGGTCATGTCCCTCGATTTCGACGCCCCACCCTGGAGGCGGCGGCTGGCCTACCAAGGGCGCCGTGTCCGCTTCAAGATCTGGAACGGCGCTCGGCTCCTCGTCTCGGACCGGCGGGAGCTGAAACGGCGAGCGGGCAACATGCTCCGCCGGAACTTCTTCAGGAATCCCATCCCATGAGCGGCGTCGCGCTCGCGGCTCACCGGGCTGCGGGAACGAGATCGCGCCGTCGAAGATCGTCCATGATGGCCGCCGCCGCGATTCGATGCCCCTCGGCCGTGGGATGACCGTCCAACGGACTGACGCGGAGCTTCGCAGCGTCCCGACCCTTGAAAGTCGGGAACAGGTCCAGCGCCGGAATTCCGAGTGCCGCGGCTTCGTCGATCACCAGTTTGTGGATGCCCAAGTACGGGTTCTGGTCGGACAGTACGGTGATCCAGGGGCAGAGGACGATGTAGGTCTTCGCTCCGGCACCCGCCGAGACGTCGCGGATCTCCCGGAGCGCTTCCCGGACCCGGCGCCAGGCGCTGGAATCTGCAGCGTACAAAGCCTCGTACGAGGCCACCTTTCCAGAGCGCTCGACGCCACGGCTGAGAGCGAGCCGGTGCAGCCGATCGTTCACCAGCCTGAATAGATGGCTGTGAGCGCTGAGGTCCGCCACGATGCCGCGGAAGGTCGAATCCGAGGTCTCGTGTGCCTGGCCCGGGTCGAGTTTCTCGACATCGTTCACGTTGTAGGCGACCAGGACGAGATCGGGATGGAAACGCAGCGCCTTGCGTTTGAGAACCGCCAATTCTTGGAGCGTGTTGTAGTCGGACACCGAGAAGTTGAGGACCTCGACACGATCGCCGTTCTGCCCAGCGTGTTGTAGCGACTGCAGCACGGCGGGGAACTCTTCTCCGTCGCCGACCCCCCAGCCGAACGCCCACGAATCCCCCAGGACCGCGATGCGGAAGACCCCGGCCGGCTTCTCTTCAGTCGTCTCCTTGCCGCGCATGCCGAACGAATTCGTGCGGACCCGGTTGCCGAGCATCAAGCCGTCGAAGTTGGCGGGAAGCTGCTTCCGGATCTCGGGGTCGGGACTCTTCACCATGATCCCGACGCCGCGGGCGTCGTACTGCGGCTCGTACGCGGCGCCGGTCCACCGAATCACGACCTCGAGTAGCAGGCAGCAAAGCACCACGGACGCCGCCGACAAACCGAGATTTTGGGCCACGTGCAGCCAGCGGCTCGAATGGGGCATCGGAAGACTAGCGCTCCGTTCTCAGTGGGTCGCGTCGTTCAGTGAGCGTCCGTGCGGCGAAGATTCTGAGGAGTTGAAGGCCCGTTGGCCGGCGCGCTCGCGGTTTCGAAGGCTCCGATGTCGCAGCCGGCGCCCTGTGGTGTCCTCGCGCAGGTCGCGGTTTCTCCGGCATCGATGAGCGGGGAGCCGGGCGCTGGACGGAAGTCGTTCGCCGCTGCGTTCCGGAACAAGGGATCGGGCGTGATACTGGTCGCATCCTGCCCCGTGGCGGTCCGCCAGCTCGCGAGCGTCGTGTAGACCGTGCCGTTCCAACGCCATCCCGACGCTCCGAAATAGTCGTTGTACGCGAAGCGAACCGTCCCGACGAACGTGGTTGCCTTCGAGACCGCGTACGGACCGGTGACGGCGTTGTTGACGAACTCCACGGAGGTGCCGGTGTCGAAATCGGCCTCGTAGTAACCGGCCGCATCAACGTCATTGCCATAGAAGACGTTGTTCCGAATTCGAGTGTTGACCGCCCCATAGTTGACGATGATCGCCCGCTCGTCGTTGCCGCGAACGATGTTCTCGTAAACGTCGGCGCCGTCGCTGTACTGACCGATGACGATCCCCGATCGGTTCGAGCGCGTCACGAAGTTCCTGTACACGCGCGCGTGGGTATAGGTCGGCCCCGGGTCGACGACGTAGAGTTGTATCCCGTAGCCGTAGTTCACGGGAGCACCGCAGCAACCCGACCCAGAGATGTAGTTGTAGGCGATCTCCATGTCGGTGGCATACGCGTAGAACCCGTGGCTGTAGTTGTCGTGGACGTAGTTGCCCAACGCTTTGGCCCCGGTCCCGCTGATGTTGATTCCCTGGCCCTTCGTGGAGACGGCGCCGTCGCCCTCGCGCGCCTCGCAGTCGATCGCGCGGGAGTTCGCGCCGTTGAGATAGATGTTCTGATAGGCGGAGCCACGGGCTACGAGGCCCACGACATTGACCCACGCTCCGTCGACGCGTACGGCGGTCTTCGACACCGTCGCCCCGTCCACGAGCGCCACCTCCCCCGGGGCCACGAACCAGGTGATCGTGTTTCCGGCAGCGCCGCTCTTGGTCATATCCCAAGCGTACTGGCCGGACGCGTTGCCGTTGTAGGTTCCGCCGTGGATCACCACGAAATCGCCCGCGACGACGCCGGCATCGGCCGTCGCGAAGCTGTTCCAGGGCCTCGCCGCCGATCCGTCCCCGCCTGCCGGGGCGGCGCCGGACAAATGGAACACTCGCCCCGGCCGAATCGTGAGCGGGAATGGGGCGGACGCCGTTCCCCCGTTCGGCTCCACGGTGATCGATCCGCTCGCCCCGCCGGGAACCGTCACGACGATCCGCCGCGACGACCAGAGCGCAACAGGCGCTTCGGTGCTTCCGATGAACACACGCCCGCCCGCTCCGAAATCATCTCCGAATATCGCCAGGTAGGCACCGACCGGGATGTCGTCGGAGGAGAGGAAATAGACGGTCGCGCGATCGTCCGCGTCGTCGAACCAGTAGGGCGGCTCGTTCTTGACAGGGGCCGCCTCGGCGCGACCGACCGACAGCGCGAAGAGCAGGCACACCACCATGCCGATGTCGCGAGAAAGCACCTACGTTCTCCTCAAATACCCGGCGTGAACCGGTTCAGCAAGTGCATACAACGTGCCCATGCCCCCTGGTCGCCGCTGCAACCGCCCGCCGGCTTCTCTTACGATTCCGTAGTCGAAACAACGTCGGCCGGTACCAAACTTACGCGCACGCCCGACTCCAGTCCACCTAGGCACCGGTCTCCTGGAAGGCCTTGTCGAGGATAGGGATGAGTCGCAGCGCCAGCTCCCGCCGGCTGGCGGCCGGTTCAAGAGCGCTTGGGGCATTCTCGAGCTCGCCGCGAAGGACACGCTGGAGACAGCTCACGATGGCATCGACGTCGCCGGGGCGGACGACCGTCCCAAGCGGGCTGCGCCGGACCAAGTCGGCGGTAGCTCCCTCCGGCGTTACGGCCAGGATCGGGCGCCCCATCGCCAAGTACTCGTAGGCCTTCGAAGGGATCTGCATCGGGAAACCGCCACCCTGGATCAGAAGGAGCACATTCGCGCTTGCCATCTTCCGGAGCACGGCGGCGTGGGAGACGTATCCGGGAAACTCGACGGACGCGGAAAGCCCCAAGGCCGCGATTCGTCCGAGAAAACCTGCATCGTGATGAAACCCGCTATCTCCGGGAAGCTCGAGGCGGATGTCTCGACCTCCGGTCAGCTCGCGAACTCGAGCCATCGCCTCCAGGACGTCCGAGGGCTCGCGAAGTCCCTTGTAGAGAGCCCCCGCGTGGACGATTCGAAAAGCCGTTCCCGCGGGATGTGTCGCCGCTTCTGACTTGGCGTGCGCGATCTCCTCCTCATCGTAGCCGTTGGGAACGATCACGATGCGATCGGCGCGGTCGGGGGCAAGCCGGACGAGGTAATCTCGGAACTGTTGGGTGTTCGCGAGAACTCTGTCGGCGCGGCGGACCGCGAGGGTCTCGAGGCCGAACCCCACACGATCGCGAAACGCGCGCCGGCGGAGGCGATCGCCGCCGCCCCACGGGTCTCGAAGATCGGCAATCCAGGCCGCTCCCGACAGGAGGCGCGCAATCCATCCGGTCAAGATGAGCGAGTGCGGAGGCGAGGAGGTCAGGAGCACCTTCGTTCGGGTTCGACGAAGTAGCAGTCCCAAGCGGAACCCTGTCGCGATCGACCAGACGACGGCGTGGTCCGGCACGAAGAGTTTGGTGTCTATTAACTTCCGTGCCGTGGCGCGCGCCTTCCTCATCCAAGCCGAGCGTTGCGGAGCGGAACCCTGCGGAGAGCCCGTCGGGCGCTCCGGCGCTTTCTTCCGGATTGCCCATGAGCCCACGAGCGAGGTGAACCATCGAAGGATCTGCACATCGCTCGGTAAGTCATCGAGCAGGGTTCGATCCTCGAACACCACACCGAGCTCGCCGGTGGTGATGACGGTCGGGAGCCAGTCCGGGCCGGCGACGTACCGAACGAACGACGAAACGCGCAAACTCCCTGCCGCGCCCGCCGGAGGAAAATAGAACGAAACCACGGCAAGTCGGCGGGGGCGTCGTCCGCTTTCAGGCATCGGCACCCCGTCCGCGCCGCATGACGTCCAACGAAAATGAGATAATCACCGCCTGCGACCTATCCGACGCCGATGCGATCGTTGCAGACAGCGTCGTTGAGTATAGATTTGGTCATCCACCAGTTCAACATCTCCGCGTCAGAAGGATCCCTGATGCGCCGCACGATGGACGTCATTGCGGCGAGCCTCGTGCTCGCCGTGTCCCTGCCTGCGCTCGCGCTGGCCGCGGCCGCGATTCGCATGGAGGGTCCCGGGTCGGTGTTCTACAGGTCCGACCGCGTCGGTCAAGGTCGCCGCATTTTCAAAATGTGGAAGTTGCGAACGATGGTCCCCGGTGCCCACGCCTTGGGTCCGAGCGTCACCGCGGGTCACGATCCCCGCATCACAAGGGTTGGGCGATTGCTGCGACGTGCCAAGCTCGACGAGATTCCACAATTCTGGAACGTCCTCGTCGGGGACATGACGCTCGTGGGGCCTCGGCCTGAGGCACCGGATCTTGCGGCGCGGTACAGCCCGTCGCAGCAACGGATCCTCGCGTTCAAGCCGGGCGTCACGAGCCCGGGAACTCTCCGCTACGCCAGGGAGGACGAGGCGACGTTTCCCCCCGACCGGCCGGCGGATGAGTACTACCTCGCCGAGGTCCTCGACCCCAAGATCGAAGCCGACCTGGAGTACCTCGGTCGGCGCACGATCGGAAGCGATCTCGGCGTCATGCTCCAGACCGTGCGTTTCATTCTCGGCAAGGCTCTGCCCTCGTGACCACGGGGCGCTCGCTCTTGGCCGGGGCCGCGCTTTCAAGCGGTGTCTTCCAGGTGCGAAACCGTTTTCGACGGCGGGCGGGTACCGTGCCGGGCGTCGTCGTGAACTTCCATCGTGTTGCCGACGACGGTCGGGGACACTGGATGACCCTGCCGACCGACGAGTTCGCGAGGTATGTGAGGTTCTTGACCGGTCATTACGTCGTGGTTTCGCTCGGCGAGCTCAGACAGCGTCTCGCCACCGGCGAAAACCGCGAACCGCTCGTGGCGATCACATTCGACGACGGCTATCGGGAGTGTCTCAGCTCTGCCGCCCCCGTACTCCAGCGGTTCGGGTGCGCGGCGTCGTTCTTCGTTTGCTCCCGCTTCTTCGATGAAGCCGGAGACTTCGACCACGACGAGTCGCGAGGCTTTCGTGGGCTCGAGAAGCTTCGGGGGCCCGAGGTGAAGCAGCTTCACGACATGGGCTTCGAGATCGGAAGCCACAGCCACACGCACATGGATTTCCGGCGTGCGAGCGAGGCGGCGATCGAAGCCGAGCTGTCGCTCTCTCGCCGTAGGATCGAATCGGCGACCGGCGCGCCGGTCCGAGGCTTGGCGGTCCCGTTCGGAAGCCGAGCCCACTGCCGCCCGGAAGTTTTCGCCGCGGCGCGGCGCTGCGGCTACGAGTACGTCCTGAGCCACTTCGACGGCCAGAATCGGCCAGGCGGAAACGGCTTCCACCTGCTCCGCGTGCGTCCGAATCTCGAGGGCCTCGTCTCCCTCCGAGCGGCCGTCGAGGGCTGGCGCGGGCTCTCCGGATTGTTCTCGGCGTCGCCCACCGCCGAAATTCCGGGAGCCGAGGCGGCTTCTGCATGAACGACCGGCTGGGTGGCGCTCTGTTCGCGATCGTCGACCGCTGGCGCGGCGAGCGGATCCTCGAGAAGCTCGAAGGCCTTGAACGCTCGGAGCGGTGGAGCCGATTGGACCTCGAAGCGTTTCGTGCCCGGCAGCTCACCGCGATCGTTCGGCACGCCGCGCGAAGCGTGCCGTTCTATCGAGAGATCTTCGCTGGTCGCGGACTCGACCCCGAGCGGTTCACGATTGCCGCGGAGCTCGCCCGCCTGCCGGTCGTCGAGCGCGATGACATCATCGCGGACCCCCAGCGGTTCATCGCCTCGGATCCGGGCGGTCCCGCGCGGTGGGACGTCACGAGCGGAAGCACCGGTACGCCGTTGCGCTTCTTGCGGAGCTTGGAGGCCAACGGGCTTCATCGCGCCCTGAATATGCGCGCCCTGAGCTGGTACGGAGTGAGGCCCGGCGCCCGCCAGGCGAGGTTCTGGGGCGTGCCTATCCGGCCGAAGGACCGCCTCGCGGAGAGGGTCAAGGACGCCGTCTTGAACCGCGTCCGATACTCAGCGTTCGCCATGGACGAGAGATCGATCGCCGCCTCTTTGACACGATTGGCGCGACACCGGCCCCGCTATCTGTACGGATATCCTTCCGCGATCCACGCTTACGCGCTTCAGCTGCTCGCGAACGGGCGGGAGGTTCTCGAGGGGTGGCGGCCCGCGCTCGTCATGACCACCGCCGAGATGCTCTTCCCCGATCAGGAGCGCGACATCGCCGCCGCGTTCCAAGCCCCGGTCTGCAACGAATACGGGGCCAGCGAGCTGACGATGATCGCGGCTTCGTGTCCCGCAGGAGGAATGCATGTGAGCGCGGAGGCGGTGATCATCGAGTTCGAAAAGACCGACCTGGAGGTCGACGGCAAAGCCGCATACCGGATGCTCTTCACGGACCTCACGAACCGCGTCATGCCGATGATTCGTTACCGGCTCGGCGATCTCGGCCGGTCGGTGGAAGAGCCCTGCGCATGCGGCCGAGCGCTTCCCCGAATCGAGATCATGGGCGGGCGGGAAGTGGATCTGATCCGAACGCCATCCGGGCGGCGGGTGCACGGGTCGGTGTTCAGCTACCTAGGGAAAAGCATCCTGATCGCGGGAGGCGTACGACGCTTTCGCGCGACGCAGACCCGGCCGGATCTCATCGAGGTCGAGATCGAGCGCGGGCCGACGTTCCGGCCGGACTGTCTCGAAGCCATGCGGGCGGAGCTCGACGCACGCTTGAACGGCGAGGTGGCCGTCCGGTTCGACCAGGTCCGGGAGATCGTTCCCGAAGCCAGCGGCAAGCTCCGATACTTCCGGACGCTGCTCGCTCCGGCCGATCGTGGACCGGACTCCGCTCCCTCGCGCGACGGACGCTGAGCTTGCGCAGGATCCGCCTCTTGTACCTGATTGGCGATGTGACCCTCGGAGGGTCGGAGCGGCATCTCGTTCAGCTTCTGCAGAACCTCGATCGATCGCGATTCGAGCCACACCTGGCGCTGCAGCGCATCGCCGGGACGCTGCTCCCGGCGGTACGCGAGGCGGGCGTTCCGGTCCACGAGCTGCGAGTCGGAGAAAGCGCCGCCCACCTTCCTGCCGCGGCGTTCCGGCTCCGCTCCCTGGCCAGGCGCCTAAGGCCGGACATCATGCACTCCTACGGGTATCCTTCCGATATTCTCTGCGCCTTGGTCCGTCCCATGACACGCGCGCGCGTGATCACGAGCCGGCGCGGGAATCAATCGATCTGGCGCCGCCGATTCCTGTACGTGCTCACCAACGGCCTCGTCGACGCGATCCTGTGCGTTTCCCACGCGACCGCCGAGTTCACGCGGCGCACCGAGTCCGCGCCGGAGCGCAAGCTCGTCGTTATCGAAAACGGCATCGACGTCGCAAGCTACGAGGTCACGAGGACGCTCCAGCCGGGGCGCGCCGTCATTGGATATCTCGGCAGGCTCCGTGAGGTGAAGGGCGCGGACCTCCTGCTCCAGGCCGTCGGAGAGCTCGCGGGACGAACCGTTGAGCTGCGGATAGGTGGGCCCGCCGACGACGATTGGGGACGGCAGCTCGTCACGTCGTGGCGCAACGCTGCGGGCGTGCGCTTCGAGGGGGAGATCGGCGACGTGAAGGGTTTCCTGCGAGACATCGACGTTTTCGTCCTTCCCAGTCGATCGGAGGGCATGTCGAACACGCTGCTCGAGGCGATGGCGTCCGGCCTACCGATCGTAGCGACGGATGTCGGGAGCAACCGGGAGCTCCTCGACGACGGTCGCTGCGGGCACGTCGTGACTCCCGACAAGGGTTCGCTCGCGATCGCCCTCCGGACGATTCTCGACGACCCCGCCGCGGCGCAGCGCATGGGAGAGCTCGCGCGGGAGCGCGCGGCGACTCACTTCGACTTGGCGATCATGGTGCGACGGTACCAGGAGTTTTATGAACGAACGGTTGGTGAACGAGAGGAGCGGCCGGTATGAGCGCGGGTCCGGTGTTCGAGGCCCTGCGGACGAGCCGTCTCAGCGACTGGGATCGCTGGCTCCGGACCGCGCACGGCTCGAATTTCAGACAGTCATCCCATTACCACGACGCCCTGCGGCGATACGGCTACGACCCGGTGGTGGTCGCCGCCGTCCGGAACGGCGAACTGCTGGCGGGCGCATCGTTGGCGTTCAAACGGCTTCCCCTCACGCCATGGACCGTCGCCCATGTCTCCGGCGGCATCCCCGTTGCGGAGCAATGCGACGCGGACGCGTTCGCCGGGTTTCTCGAAGGACTCCGGACTTGGAGCGCCCGACGCCACGCGGTGATGCTGGAGGTGTCTCTCCGGCTCCCACCGGATTCCGGCGCTTCCGTTCTCTCGACCGCTGCCGCCGTCCTACGCGGCGGCGGCTTCGCGCAGACCGAACGACTTGCCACGTATTTCATCGACTTGCGACATGCCGACGACGAAAGCCTCCTCGCCGGGTTCGGGCCGAATCCACGCCGTCACATACGACGAGCCGCACGCGATGGACTCATCGTCCAGCGCTCGGAGCAGCCCGAGGACTTCGAAGCGTTCCAAGCCGGGCACACCGCGATGTGTCGGCGGAAGGGGATGACCCCGCTTCCGCGCGGATTTGCGAAGGATGTTCTCCTGCCCGCCGCCCGTGCTGACGCCGGAGATCTCTTCGTGGCGAAGTTTCGGGATATCGCGCGGAACTTTCTCTACGTCGGTCGAGTTGGGACCCCCGTGTACAACTGGGGCGCCGTCGTGGACGCCGCGTGGGACGAGGGTTGTCCGCCTACGGGGCAAGCTCTACATTTCGCGGCCATGTGCCGATATCGTCGTGATGGTCATCCGTTCTATGATTTCGGCGGGACGCCCGGTCCTGTACCGGAGCGGGATGATCCCAACTACAGCGTTTGGCGATTCAAGTATGAGTTCCAGGGTCGCTACGTCGAATTCCAGGGCGTTTGGACCACGGTCCTCGACCGGACCGGCGCCGAGGTGCTGAGGATTTCCCGAGACGCCATCGGCCGGATGCGAAGGCTGGGGCGTTCGAATCCGACGGAAGGTGCTCACGCCTGAGATCTCGACGTCACGTATGCGATTTCGCGGTGGTCAGCCGATGAAAGAGATCGTCTTGAGCCGAAGCCAAGCACCACCGCGTACCCCCCCCGAGGCTCTTCCTTGGCTCAAGCGCCTCTGGCGCGCCGTGCCGATCCGCGTCCGGTCTCGCCTCTACAAGGCGACGAACTGGACCGGTGTGCCGGCCGCGCTACGATTTGCAGCCAACTACCGGTTCCTGCATGCGGCGGAGCGATTCGCGGGCGAGCTCCCCGAGCTCCTTGAGAAGTATCCGAGAGCCGACCCCAACGAACGCCTCGACATCAAGCGCCAGTTCGACGCGATCGCCGAGGCGATCGTTCTCCCGAATGGAGTGCGCAAGACGACCTATGCGGACAGGCAAGAGGCGATGCTGAAGGAGATCTTCGCGGACCCGGCGTGCGCGCTCCCCGATCGCGCGCTCGGCATTCTCGATATTCCCGCGTCGACCGGCGCCTCCAGCCTTGGTGCCCGCGCGTTGATCGAGAAGCACCGCCCGATCGGCCGCTACGTGCTGGCCGACCTGGCTTTCCACCTCTTGTACGACCGCGTGCGCGGGTGCGTCTTCGACGCCACCGGCGCTCTGCTGCAAGTGAAGCGCGGTCGCTCGTTCGAGAGCGTTTACTTGCCCAACGTCACGGGAGCCGGATTCACGGCGGTCACCCGCGCGGCGCTCGCTCCCCTCACTTGGCGAGGAAGGCAACTTCGCGCCCGCTACCTCGCGGCGGACGCGCTCCGCCTCGAGCGCATTCCGCTCCTTCACCCGGATGTGCTCGCACCGACCGAAGCAGGATCGTTCATCGTGCAGGAGATGGACGTGTTCGCCCCCGTGGCGGGGCCGTTCGATGTCATCCTCTCGTTCAATCTCCTGCAACGCAACTATTTCTCGGAAGCCGCGATCGCGCGAGGCACCGCCAACCTCGGCGATGCGCTTGCGGAGGATGGGCTCCTCGTGCTCGGAAGTCCCGACGAGGACCGCCTCAACCCCCACCGCGTGTACCGGAAGCGGACGGGGCGTCTCGAGCTGGTACGCTCGCGAGGGACGTTCTAGGAAGGAGCCTGCCGCTTGCTCCGCCTGGCCAGATCGAGATAGGCGCTTTCCATCTGTTTCATGTTGGCTCGCCAGTCGGCACGCCGAGAAATCAGGCTCGCGTTCATTTCGAATGCGCGCACGCGCAGCGAGTCATCCGAGAGCGCACGGGTCAGGAGCGGCGCGATTTGCTCCGAGTTTTCCAGCGCGCCGAGCGGGAGACTCAAGCCGTTCTCCCCGTCCGTCACCCAGTCCCGGTTGCCAGGCAAATCGGGCACGACGGGGAGAAGTCCGCATCCCATCGCTTCGAGCAGAGAAGAGGACACACCCTCGGTGCCCACGAGCGTCACATAGCAACGTGCCCCCCGCAGGCAGTCCGCGAGCGCGGACGGGCTCAGATGCCCCAAGAAGCTCACGCTCGAATCCAGCCCGAGCTCGGCGGACAGCCGTGTCAGATTCCGCCGCTCGGCGCCGTCTCCCGCGATGACGAGCTTCGCTCTGGGAATGTGCCCCAGAACCTCCCGAAACGCTTTGATCAGCGTCTCATGACGATAGACGGCCCGAAGCGCCCGCGTCACGATCAGGATGGGCGCGGTCTCTGGCGTTTGTGGGGGCTTGAAAAGCTCGACGTCGACCCCTCGCGGCAGGACGAGGATCTTCGAAGGGTCCGCCCCGAGCTCCACCATGCGCCGTGCGATGTGCGATCCCCACGCCTGGAGCAGGTCCGCACGACGGATGGCGAAACGCGCGCCGGCGTTCAGTACCGGATTCGACGGTGGCCAGACGATCACCTCCGACTGAGCGGCCAGCACAAGGGGCCGGAAGCCCGACATGGCCGCCGCAAGGCCATTGCTCTGGATTCTGTATCCGATCAGGACATCCGGCCGAATCCGCCTGATGAGGCTCTTGATGCGGAGACCGAGAGTTAAATAGTCGAAGCGAGTCCGGATCGGACACGGGACAAGCGCGTACCGCCGATCATTTTGGTAGGGACCCGCAATCGTCGCGATGATCGTGACGTCGTGCCCGAGCGATTCTGCAAAGTGGCTCGCCCAGCGGTCCGTGTTCGGGTGATGAGGATCGGCGACGAAACACAGGCGCATCGGCGGGAACATATCGTTTCACCCCCCACGCACACAACAGATTGAAAGAGCAGGCGGATAGCGCTTCTCGACGGACATGGGCCGGTGTTGCAGTTTTCGTAACCCCGCTTACTGTCTTCGATGATGGGATTCGATCGCGCGGGCGGGCAGGGGTAAGGGCTGAGGGAGAAAATTGCGCTATCGTATGGGACTTCAGTGCCATATGGTGCAAACTCGGCTCAGGAGTGAGGTCCGTGCGGGCCGTCGCGGATCGGCACAGCCATTTTTTGTGGCGCGCGGATTGCAGGATCCGCCAACGCGGCACACCCGTGGTCCGCTTCGGACGATCGGGAAAACCGCGTGCGCGGGGGTGGTGGTTGCGACCGCGGACGGTCACCCGATATTTCGAGGGCGCAGTCTCCGACGGCGCGTGGCCTGTCGTCGGCGAGGCGTCAAAGCACCCATGAGACGCCTACTCGTCTTCCTAGCGGTTCTGATCGCACTTCCGGCATCCGCACAGACCGGCCTGAAGATCGACTGCGGGAACGGCCCTCAAACGAATCCCACGGGTTGCCCCAATACCAGCGCCAATTCGGGACCCACAGGTCGGTTCCCAACATTCAGCTGGACGGGTTCCAGTAGTAACTGGCGACTCCAGGTCGATTCGTCCTCGACCTTTCACCCGTCAAGTTGCCCGTGGTTCTGGGATACCGGGGTGCAAACTTCTCCGGCAACTTCCATAGGCTACCCAGGGCGAGCGCCAGGCGAGTCTCAGTTGGGGACATGCGCAGGCCAGAACCTCACGCATACCAACCAGCAACTGTGGTTCGGGGCTAGGACCTTCTACTGGAGGGTCAGTTTGGATGGTGGGTCAACTTGGTCGAGCACCGCAACCTTCTCATACGAGACCTATCCGATGCAACCAGCCTCCCTGTCGGTAGCATCGGGGGCCGGCGGCGGCGCCAAGGAAACCTACGGCGACACGAGCATCCACGCGACCTATTTCGTCGGCGGCGGCGGTGCTGCGGATATTCCCACCTGTGGGGCGACCGCCACCCCTTGCGCGACCGTTGCCTACGCCATCGGAGTGACGGCGGGAAGGATTCCAGCGACGGCGCCTGGGGACCTGTTCCTTGTACGTACCGGCACCTATAGCGCGGCATTGGACATCAGCGGGGCATTGCCGGCGGGTACCAAGGCGAAGCCCATCATCATTCGGAAAGATGCAGGCGCGACCCCCACCATTTCGAGCACAGTGACTTTGAGGAAGGATTACTGGGTACTCGACGGCCTGACCTTTACGAATTCATCGGCGCAATCCCTCAAGTACAACGCGGCCAATCTTCTCGTCAAGAATTGCACGTTTACTGGGAACGGCTCGTCGCTCGACTCCGACCAAGCCGTGATCAACATCGGCGGCAACACCCAGAACTCGAATTATTTTGTTAACAACACGGTCACTTCGTCCTGCGCCAACCCATGTGCCCTCGTGGAACATCATGGTGGCGCCGATCTCGTCATCCGTGGAAACGATCTGTCGGGCGGGGCGGATCGGGGAATCAACGGCACAGGCAACCAAGCTGGCCAAGGCAACATCATGGTGGCGGATAACTTCATTCACAACATCACCGGAGCGAATGGTGTCGGGTTCAGTTCCTACTATGGGACCGGCGAGATCTACGGTGCTCGCAACCGGATCTACGATATTCAGGGCGCCGTTGATTTCAGATGGTCTCGTGGCGGCTTCGCGACGCTTCGCAACAACACCTTCGGCAAGACGCTCGGCATGAATCAGATCTGCTACGTGCCCGACGACTCGGACGGGCAATCCGTCGTAGAGAATGATCTCTGTATCGACAACGGCTATGCGTTCTCTCCGACGGGAATCGGAAGCTGGCAGAATGGCCACCACGTCCAATGGCGCAACTCGAATTACTACCCCAATGCAACTACGCCAACCGACGAGCCGGTGCCGAGTGGGGGCGATTGTAATTACCCCGTTCCTTCCGACTGTATCGACCTGATCAACGTGACGAACAGCAATCCTAATCTCAACACGGCCAACGATCAGCCGACCTCCAGCAGCGCGGCCCTCATCGACAAGGCCACCGCAACGACGGCCGTGCCGAACGGGGGAGGCTCCGTGGCGGACATTGGGCGGTACGAGTTCGGAGCGACTCCGGTGCCCAACACACCGAACGGAAACTACGACTATCAAGCTCGGTGGATGGGGGTCAGCGCGACGCCACGCATCTCGTGGACGTTCACCGACGCGGATAACCTGTACCAGGCGGCGGGGCAAACGCAGAGCGCCTACGAGGCGCAGATCGACACGGTCGACACGTTCGACAGTCAGGGCGAGTGGAAGCCTCTCTGCTCCAGCGGGAAGGTCTTGACGGCGAATGCGTTCTGGGACGTTCCGACGTCCTGTGGGCTCGTCTCTGGAACCAAGTACTACTTCCGCGTGAGAACCTGGGACAATATCAACACGGCCGCTACCGCCGTCAGTATGTGGTCTGATTACGTGAACGCATTCACCGTGGCCGGATCCGGCAACAATCCTGCGAACGTCAACAATCTTCGACGCACGGACTCCCACTAAGCGCCCTCCGAAGTCCTCGGACGCGTTGACACTCTGAAACCGCCTTGGTAGTGTGTGTGACCCTTCGCACTTTGTGGGGAGCTGCGCTTCATCTCCGCCCCGAACCGACGATGTGACGGAGCCGGGCGGCCACGACCATCAAGGATTTTTCGATGACCTGCCCGCGAAGGTCAGCTACGCTGGGAGCGCCCGGAAGTTCCACGCGGAGAGGGACCTGATGTTCACTTTCGGAGGCCTGGCGGAAGACTACTGGCGATACCGCGAGCTGTTCTACTTTTTCGCCTGGCGCGATATCAAGGTGCGCTACAAGCAGACGATCCTGGGGGTCCTGTGGGCCATCATCCAGCCCCTGTTTAGCGTGCTCATCTTCACGGTGCTGTTCGGAAGGTTGGCGGGGATACCGAGCGACGGGACGCCGCATGCGATCTTCTACATCAGCGGTCTCCTTCCGTGGCAGTACGTCTCCACCACCGTGCTCGCGTCGGGGAACAGCCTGGTCGTCAACTCGGGGCTGCTCACGAAGGTGTACTTTCCCAGGGTGATTCTGCCGACTTCGGCGGCGTTGAGCGCATTGCTCGACTTCGCGATCGGCACGGTTCTCCTCGTCGGGCTCATGATCTTCTATCGCGTCGGGTTCCACTGGACGCTTCTTCTCTGGCCTGTCCTGATGGTTCCCATGTTTGCCCTGACCATCGGTATCGGGATGATCATGGCGGCGATCAACGTCAAGTACCGGGACGTCAAGTACGCAATGCCGTTCGGGATTCAGTTATGGCTGTTCGTAACCCCGATCATCTACCCCACCAGCATGGTGCCGGAACGCTACCGGACCCTCGTGGCGATGAACCCCCTGAGCGGCCTCATCGAAGCCTTTCGCTGGACGGTCGTTCCCGCTCGAGCCCCAGCTCCGCTGGAACAGATCACCTCGGCCGTCCTGATCACCACGCTCTTGATCTGCGGGTGGTTCTACTTCAAGAGAACCGAAAAGGCTTTTGCCGACATCGTCTAGTGAGGGTGACACAACGGCCATGACCGAAGCGATCGTCATTGATCGACTCTCGAAGCGCTACCAAATCGGGAACCTGCAAAAGGACACGACGCTCCGCGAGCGGATCGTGGGGTTCTTCCAGGATCCGTTCGGCAGGTCGCGGGGAGAGTCGGCGAGCATCTGGGCGCTGCAAGACGTCTCGTTCAGCATCAAGGCGGGCGAGGTCGTTGGGATCATTGGCCGCAACGGCGCCGGCAAGAGCACCTTGCTCAAGATCCTATCCAGGATCACTTACCCGACGTCGGGCGAAGTGAGAGTCCAAGGGCGGGTGGCGTCGCTCCTGGAGGTTGGAACGGGATTTCACGAGGAGCTGACGGGACGGGAGAACATCTACCTCAACGGATCGATTCTCGGCATGTCGAAGAAGGAGGTGACCTCGCGATTCGACGAGATCGTCGAGTTCTCCGGTGTCCAACAGTTCATCGATACTCCCATCAAACGCTATTCCTCCGGGATGCGATTGAGACTCGGCTTCGCCGTTGCGGCCCACCTGGACCCCGACGTTCTCATCGTCGACGAAGTTCTCGCCGTTGGCGATGCCGGCTTCCAGAAGAAGTGCCTCGCGATCATGGGTGACCTGCGAACCGGTGGGCGCACCGTCCTGTTCGTCTCCCACAACATGGCCGCGGTCGAGAACCTGTGTTCCCGCGGGATCTGGATCGACGGCGGCCGGCTCAAGGAAGACGGGCCGGCCCAAACGGTGATCGCTTCCTACATGAATACTTTCGCAAGCGCCCCTCAAGAGATCCACGACTTCAGCGAGGTCCAGGGCCGTCATGGGAGCGGCGAGATTCGCTTTACGGGGGCGACGTTCCTCTCGCTCGATGGCCAGCCGCAGGGCATCACACGCAGCGGCGATGGGATCGTCGTCCGTCTCTCCTATCTCGCGGAAAGCCCTATCCCGAGGCCAAGCTTCGGATTCCGGCTCTACACCGAGATGGGGACACTGATCACGGAAACGAGCACCTGGCATCATGCGATTGAGATTCCACTCTTGCCGCCGGGCCCCGGTGTCGTGGATCTCCGCATCGAGAGCCTGAATCTGATGCCTGCGCGCTATTATCTGTCGATCTGGCTCAGCGGAGAGAGCGGGAAGATCTACGACGGCCTCGAACACGCCGTGGCTCTCGAGGTCGAATCAGCGAACATCTACCAGGCCGGGAGAACGTGGGATAGCCGGTACGGGATCGCGTTCTTCCCCCAGCGCTGGATCCTCAACGGGGTTCCCGTTTCTGGCGCGAGCGAATACGACCCTTCGGCGTCGACTCCTTCCAGTCCTCCGCGGGACGATTCCTAGCTGCGAATTCTAACGAGCTTCACCGGGCGCAGTCGACTCGGCGCGCTCGAGCCAAATCTCCCGCCAGTATGGGTAGATGCTCCGCGGGCAAAACAGCCGATCCCGGCTGAAATGACCCCCGCAGGTGACGCCGTCGAGGATGATGCAGTCGTTCGGCAACTTCAGCATCTTCCCGGTTTTCTCGTTGACGATTCTCTCGACCCGCCGCAGCACCCGGAAGGTCCCTCCGCAATACGGCACCATCTCGACGTCGAACCACATTCCGCGATTGCGGTTCGTTCGATCGAGAGTGGCGACGATCGCCTCTTTCGATTTGACTCGCACGAGCTCCCCAGGTCTCAAATCCAGACTTGCCCGCGGCGTCGCGGTCAGCACGCCCCTGACAAAGGGGTAGCCCCTGCGCGACCGGCGCCTCTGGATGACATTGAAGGCTGCGATCGCCATCGCGCGAAGCATCCTCAGCAACGAGACGTTTCCCGAGGTGAGGTCTCGCACGTACTGGCGCGGATCCCACCAGATCAAGGCCATTGATGCTTTCTTGAGCTCGGTCGCCTGGCACTGATACACGTCGTTCGCCGGATGATCGGGGTCGAAGGTCACGCGGGTCGCGCGCGCGAGTTCCGCCTCGCTGATCGAGGAGCTGTCCTCGGGGTCGAGTTCCGGATGGACGTGCTCGGGAGTACGGGGCTCGACCGCATCGGAACGCGAACCGCCTTCGACCGACACCCTCCTGAGCCAGGCCTCCTTCCAAAACAGGAGGCAGCCGGCCTGACACCCTCCGTGAGCCTGGCCGTCGCACCGAAGCCCCAGGAGGTGCACCGTGTCGACCATCCGGCGAGCTTGGTAGAGATCGATGGTGTCGCAAGTCTTGTGGGCCCGCTTGTAAACCGTGAAGCGCTGCCCGCAGTATTGGAGCATCTCGGGCATGAAGGGGAGCGAGTCCAGCTTGCCCTCTCGATCAAGGGTGGCGAGGATTTCTCGGCGGCTCCGAACTTCTACGATCTCACCCGCGGAGAGGTCCAGAGCCGAGGGGCTATGCGATCGGTCGAAGCCCACCGATTTCACCTCGTGAGAGACTGCGGGCACGGAGTCTAGCGCGGCCAGCCCGAATTCGACAAAGCCACCAGCGAGCCGACCGGCCCACTGCTTGACCGAATAGATGGGCATGCCAGGATGGGTGCCGCAAACGTTGCTCGAGGGATGCGCGGTCCGGATCGTGGGACTGCCGCTGGGTAGGGAGCCGCACTCGATGATGGTGGAAACCCGCAAGAGTTACGCGTTCGTGCTTCCGTGGCCGATCGACGTGGTCGGAGGCGTCAACGAGGTGGTTCGAAACCTGCTCGAGGAGTTTCGCTTCGCGGGAGACTACCACCCGGTCCTGATCGAGAGCGATTGGCGGGCGAAACGTCCTGCCATCGAGCGCCGTCCCGGATACACCCTGATTCGCCTGCGGCTGCGGTCGATCCGCATTTCCCGCGAAGCGGGCATCAGCGGGTCCCTGACGTTCCTACTCTCGCTGCCGTGGACGTGGTGGACCTTGAGGCGGCTGGCATCCGAGCACCGCATCGCGGCGTTCAACATCCACTACCCAGGTCTCGATGCCCTGCGCTGGGTCGCCATGCGCGCGCTCGGGCTGTTTTCGGGGAGTGTGATCCTGTCCTTCCATGGCGGTGACATCCGACTGGCCCATGGACTGCGCGGATGGCCCCGCTGGTGCTATCGATACTTGTTGCGTCGAGCGGATGCGAACGTGTCGTGCTCATCGGGGCTCGAGGGCGAGGTCAAGGCTCTGGAGCCACGCGTCAGAAGCTTCGTCATTCACAACGGCATCGACGTGTCACGCTTCCTGGACGAAGGAACCGCGGACGGCCCGCCCGTACCGCTTGGGGACGGCGAACGGATCCTCAGTATCGGCAAATTCGAGTACCGGAAGGCGCACGACCTATTGTTGCGGTCGTTCTCCGATCTTCTCGCGATCCGACCCGACGCTCGGCTGGTGTTGGTTGGCGCGTCCGGGCCGGAGCTCGACAACACGAGAAGGGCGGTGCGCGATGCCCAACTCGAGGAGCGGGTGGCGCTGCATTGCGACCTCCCGCACTCCGCCATACCCGGGCTGCTCTCGTCGTCCCGGCTGCTCGTGCTCTGCTCGCGCTGGATCCCGGGGAAGCTCGGGGAAGGATTCCCGATGGCCATTCTCGAAGCGGGGGCCGTGGGAACACCGGTCGTCGCGACCCGAACGTGCGGTGCAGACGAGATCATCGTGGACGGGATCACCGGACGCTTGGTGCCGCTGGAAGATCGAGAGGCGCTGACGCGCTCGATGAGCGAGGTGCTCGAGGACCGCGCGAAAGCCGAGTCGATGGCCGAAAACCTCTCACGACGGATTCGCAGCGAATTCACGTGGAAGCGCGCCTACCAGTCCTACGTCGATCTCGTCAAGACCTCGTAGCCGGATCGACGAAGTATCCTGGAGTCCGCGCCTCAGCCACCAAGCGGATTTTGGAGGGGTTGATCGTGAGAGATTCCGAGCAGACCAAGACCCTGGTGACGGGTGGGGCGGGCTTTCTGGGCTCCCATCTTTGCGACCGGCTCGTCGCGCTGGGGCGGGATGTCCTGTGCGTGGACAACTTCTTCACGGGAACCAAACGCAACGTCGCGCATCTGCTCGACCATCCACGATTCGAGCTGATACGGCACGATGTCACGTTTCCCCTCTACGTCGAGGTGGAGGAGATCTTCAATCTCGCCTGTCCCGCGTCGCCAATTCACTATCAGCACGATCCCGTCCAGACGACGAAGACGAGCGTGCACGGCGCGATCAACATGCTCGGTCTCGCCAAGCGCGTGAAGGCGACGATCTTCCAAGCGTCCACGAGCGAAGTTTACGGCGACCCGGAGATTCACCCGCAGTCGGAGGATTACTGGGGGCGGGTCAACCCCATCGGCCTGCGGTCGTGTTACGACGAGGGAAAGCGATGCGCCGAGACGCTCTTCTTCGACTACTACCGCCAGCACGCGCTGCGCATCAAGGTCGCACGCATCTTCAACACGTACGGCCCACGCATGCACCCCAACGACGGGCGCGTGGTCTCGAACTTCATTGTCCAGGCCCTGACCCATCGCCCGATCACCCTCTTCGGCAGCGGAACTCAGACGCGGTCGTTCTGCTACGTCACCGACCTGATCGACGGGATTATCCGTTTCATGGGGACGCCGGCCGACTTCGTGGGACCGGTCAACCTCGGCAACGCCGACGAATTCACGATCGCGGAGCTCGCCGAGCTGGTGCTCAAGCTGACGAACTCACGCTCCGTGGTGGTCAACAAGCCGCTCCCCTCCGACGATCCGCGCCAGCGAAAGCCCGACACCAGGCTCGCGGAGTCGAGGCTGGGATGGCGGGCGACGACGCCGCTCGAGGAAGGGCTGAAGCACACGATCGAGTATTTCGACCGGATCCTGGGCGCCCATGGTGCCGCTCGAGCCTGAGCCAGCGTCAACGCGGTTTGCGGGCGGGAGGCGACATTTTGGGTTGGGTCTCCAGCATCAGGACCCAGTCGCCATCGCCGGCGCTATTGACGCCCGGCGGGGTGAAGCTCCGAGTACCGGTATTGGAAAACGGAGAACCGGGGATCGCCGTGTAGCTCCCTGACGTCGGATCAAACCACCGTGCGTGGGCGCTTCCCCTCATCGCCGCAAGGTCAACGGTGATCCCGCCTCTGTGAGCGGGCGGCAGATAGGCGACCAACAACTTCCCCTCGGGGGTCGCCGCGGCGGCGACATAGCCGGGTGTGTCGGGCTCGCCTCCGCCGGCCGTGACGAGCGTCCTCATGCCCGCAAGGCCTGACGGCACAAGCTCGAACCACGCGATCGACTTGACGAAGGCATTCAAACGAGCCATGTCGCGCGAACCCCTCGTGTCGAGATGGTCCCGCCAGTTCGGACCAAAACGCCAGACATGACCGTTGCCCGAGACATATCCACCGATCGTGCTGAGCCATCCCCACCACTGAAAGCGGCGCACGGGTTGCGTGGCGCTGGGGTTCGCACCGGTTCCATCCGGGCCCTCCTCGTCGTAAGGCTCTTCGAGCAGAAAAGCCGGCTTGATCCGACTGTTGCCGTACGCGCGGCGACCCTGTGCGCTTACATGGCCCTTCCAGTTGTAGACACCGTTCAGGCTCATCGACGAGCCCAATGGGTTCTGGTCCGTGGCGTTCATGCCCGAACTCCACTCGGCGCTGAAGAACACGGACTGCTGCTGCGTCACGCTCTTGAGGCCGTCCAGCAGCGCGCCCTCCACGTCCGCTTGCGCGGTGGTGAACGAGCCCATGTCGCCGCCCATCATCCAGACCAGATTCTTCCGATTCTTGTAGCGATTCGCGAGAAACGCGCCGTAGGCCCTCGTCTTGGTGACGCCGTTGGCGGTCATCTCCTTCATCCAACCCTGCTCGCCTCCCGAGTAGCCCGCATACGCGGGAAAGATGAAGACGACTACCCCTCGCGACTCGCAAAAGGCGAGAAAAGCATCCACGTAACTCCAGTAGGCTTCATTCGGTGTGCTGAAGTCCGGCGCCTCGTCGTCGATTCTGGAAATGGAGCGCGCCCCGCTCCAGGTGGCGCCGTCCAGGCGCCTCAGAAAGGGAAGGGCGCCATTGCCACCGAAGGGGGGACGATTGCCTCTCGGGTCATGGTTGAGCACGTGCATCTCGACGGCGTCATACCCGCGCGTGACGCTATCGTCGATGAAGGCCTGGTAATCCGGTGCGGCCAGCGAGACGACGAACCAGGCGGTGCGCCCCAGAATCGGAAACGGCACGCTCTCTTGATCGACCAGGTAGCGCTGGTTCGCACTCACCTTCAGCGGATAAGTAGCCGCACCGCTCGTCCCGCAAAGCAGAAAGCCGAGCGCAAGGACGCGCAACTTTCGATGGGTTTGCACTCTCGCCTCGCTTCACCCGACCCGGATCACCAAAATGATCCGTCAAGTTCCGTCGAATGACAACGAATGAGCGACAACAGCGGCTCTCTCGCGGACGGAGATGTCGAGCGCTCGAGAGCGAGCAATCGTTCGATCATCCGTCTGTTAGGCTATGAATCGGGGACGAAGGGCTCATGGAACTGAGCATCGTTGTGAGTACTTTTAACCGCGCCGGCGACCTGGTCCGGTTTCTCGACGGCATCTCGCGGATGCCCCCGTTGCCGCGCGGCGAATGGGAGCTCATCGTCGTCGACAACAATTCATCCGACGACACGAAGAGCGTGGTCGAGCGCGCGATCGCGGCGCCACGTGGCAACGTGCGATACGTCTTCGAGGCGCGCCAAGGAAAGTCCTTCGGCCTGAATGCCGGACTGGCCTCCGCCCGCGGTCGGATCATCGCGTTCACCGACGACGATGCCATCGTGCAGCCGGATTGGGCAAGCTCGATCGTTCGGTTTTTCGACCGGAATCCCGACGCCGTGTGCGTCGGGGGAAAAGTCGAACTCTACGATCCCGAGGACGCGCCGACATCGACTCGCGCGATGGGGGAGCCTCTTGAAATCGGAATCGACGAGTTTTCCGTCACGAATATCCAGATCATCGGCTGTAACATGGCGATGCGAAAAGAGATCGTCTCCGCGATCGGAACGTTCGACGTCGACATCGGGCCGGGCAGCAAATACGGCGTCGCCGAGGATCTGGATTACCTCTACCGCGTGCTGAAGCGTGGCTACAAGATCTACTACGAGCCGTCGATCGCCGTGCTTCACAATCACGGTCGCAGATCCAAAGCCGACTTGGACCGACTCGCATACAACTATCTCGTCGGCCGAGGGGCCTTTTATTGGAAGCACGCGATGCGCGGTGACCGGCATGCCATGCGGTTGGCCTATCGAGAGGTGAGATCCTACCTCGAGTTGAGGTCCGTGCGCGCGCCGTTCGGTCGCGGTTTGCGGAAGAATCTCAAGTACCTACGACTGCTGGTGCAGGGCGCGTTCCGGTACGGATTCGGTCGCCGCGAATCGTCGCTGGTGAGTTGATGACGCGACCGACCTGGGATCGCGCGGTCGGCGTCACGGATGGGGCCCTCCCTGGGGAGCACGTGCTTGGCTGATCTTCACCGACGGCCTCTCGTGAGCGTGATTACGCCTGTTTACAACGGCGCGGCTTTCATCGGCGATTGCATCGAGAGCGTTCGGAGTCAAACGTATGCGAACTGGGTCTACGACATCGTCGACAACCGCAGCACCGACGGCACGAGGGACATCGTCGACGGGTTCTGCCGGAATGACTCTCGAATCCGTCTGCACGTGAACGAGCGGTTTCTTCCGATCATCGACAATCACAACGTCGCCTTTTCGCGGATGGCGCGCGATAGCCGCTACTGCAAGCCTCTGATGGCCGACGACTGGCTGGTGCCCGATTGCCTGGAGCGCATGCTCGAGGCGGCCGAAAGGGACCCTGCCATCGGGCTCGTCTGTTGCTGCGCCTTCGACGGACGTCACGTCCTGTGGGACGGATTCCCGTTCACGGGCGCTGTGGGTGATCTTGTCTCGGTCGGGCGAGGCTTCGAAGTCGCTCGGGCGAGCCTCATGCGCGGCCCGTATGTTTTCGGGACGCCGAGCTCGTGTCTCTTTCGGTCCGACCTCGTGGAGGCGCGCCAACCCTTCTACGATCCGCGAAACCTGCACGCCGATCACGCGTCCTGCTACGACGTCCTGACCGGCTCGAACTTTGCGTTCGTGCATCGCGTGCTCGTGTTCAATCGCGTTCATTCCGAAAGCGAATCAGCCAGGGTGGAAGCGAGCGATTCGATGGCCCTGGGCACCCTCTCAGCGCTCGTCCGGTTTGGTCCGCACTTTCTCTCGAGCGAGGAGTACCGGCGGCGGCTCGCGGAGCGACTGAGCCGGTACTACCTGGTCCTTGGGCGAAGCTTTCTTCGCATGAGGCCGCGGGCATACTGGAGCCTGCATGCGCGGCGCATGGCTGAGATCGGACTGCCGATCCGATGGGTTCGCGTCATCGCGGCCTCTGCCGTGGTCGGTTTCGGCAAGATGATCCCGCCGATCGTAGGCATGCTGGCACGTGGCATTCGAATGAGGTTGGGTGGAGCGACGAGAAGCTGAGCGGCAATCCCGGGTACCATCTCGACTGAAGGTGCCGATGGACGACGACCGGTTTCGGGGAAAGGTTGCCCTGGTCACAGGTGCGAGCGGCGGAATTGGCGGTGCGGTGTCTCTCGCATACGCCCGTCTGGGAGGATCGGTCTTTCTCTGCGGCCGATCGGCCGGACGGCTCGAAGCCGTTGCCCGCCTGATCGAGGGGCTCTCCACCGTCGCAACCGTCTGCCCGTGCGACCTGGCCCGAGAAGATGACCTCCGCCGCCTGAGCGAGCGGGTGCGCGACCAAGCCCAGCGCCTCGATCTGCTGGTCCACGCCGCGGGGCATTACGTCGCCGGACGCGTGGCTGAGACCCCGACCGCCGATGTCGACGCTCTCTTTGCGACCAACGTCCGAGCGCCGTACTTTCTCACCCGCGAGCTTCTTCCGCTGCTGAGACAGTCCCGGGGGCAGATCGTCTTCATCAACTCATCGGTCGTGTACGGTTCCGAGCCGGGAGTGGCCGCCTATTCCATGACCAAACACGCACTGAAGGGATTCGCGGATCACCTGCGGGCCGAAGTGAACGGCGACGGAATTCGCGTGCTCAGCGTCTTTCCCGGCCGCACCGCGACGTCGATGCAAGAGAGGATCTTCGCGAAGGAACGGAAGCCCTATGACCCGGCGCGACTCCTTCAACCCGACGACGTTGCGATGTCGGTGATCGATGCGTTGAGCCTCCCGCATACTGCCGAGATCATGGAAATCAGGATCCGTCCCGAGTTGAAAAGCTGACTCGAGGCGTCTTGACGGGGTCACATACGCATGGCACTCTGAACCGATGGTGATTCTTGTCACTGGCGCACGTGGCGCGGTTCCGACACCGTCGTTCCACGTCGAGCCGGTCGAGTGACAGCAACACCGGGAAAGGCGCGGACGGACGTCGTAGCCCAAGCGCCGACGACGGCGTGCAGGTTCTGCCGCGCGCCCCTCGAACGAACGTTCATCGACCTCGGCATGTCCCCGTTGTGCGAGAGCTTCCTCTCCGCGGATCGGTTGAATCGCATGGAGCCGTTCTACCCGCTTCACGTGATGATCTGTTCGGATTGCCTCTTGGTCCAGTTGGAGGAGTACGTCGCCCCGGAGAGTATCTTCCGCGAGTACGCGTACTTCTCGTCGTTCTCCGACACTTGGCTCGCGCACGCCGATCGGTACGTCGAGATGATGACCGAGCGCTTCGCCCTAGGGCGCTCGTCCCGCGTGGTGGAAGTGGCCAGCAACGACGGCTACCTGCTGCAGTACTTCGTCAAGCGTGGCGTCCCGTCGCTCGGCATCGAGCCGGCGCACAACGTCGCCGAAGCGGCGCGGCAGAAGGGCGTCCCCACGATCTCCGAGTTCTTCGGTCGCCAGCTCGCGCGCTCGGTGAAGGACGAATACGGGCCCGCCGATCTCATCACCGGGAACAACGTTCTCGCGCAAGTTCCCGACGTGAACGACTTCGTCGGAGGCATGAAGATTCTGCTGGCTCCGCACGGCGTGGTGACCGTCGAATTCCCGCATCTCCTTCGGTTGGTCGAAGAAAACCAGTTCGACACGATCTACCATGAGCACTTCTCATATTTTTCCCTCTATAGTGCCGAGCGCATCTTCCGCAGTCACGGCCTGCCGCTGTTCGATGTCGAGGAAATGCCGACCCACGGCGGCTCGCTGAGGCTCTTCGCCCGCCACGAGGAGGACCAGACGAAGGCTCTGTCGCCGCGCCTCGACGAGCTGCGCCACCGCGAGGAATCGGCGGGGCTGACCCGACCCGACGGGTACGGCTCGTTTACCGAGAAGGTCGAGGAGACGAAACGGAAGCTCCTCGAATTCCTGATCAACGCCAAGCGGGCCGGCAAGCGCGTCGTCGGCTATGGAGCGCCGGGCAAGGGAAACACGCTCCTCAACTACTGCGGTATCCGAACGGATTTCCTCGATTACACCGTGGATCGGAACCCCTACAAGCACGGGAAGTTCTTGCCGGGAACCCACGTCCCCATCCATCCTCCGGATCGGATCCGGCAGACGCGGCCCGACTACGTGCTGATCCTCCCCTGGAACTTCCGCGATGAGATCGTTCGCCAAATGGCCTACATCCGGGAATGGGGCGGGCGGTTCATCGTTCCGATCCCAGAGGTCCGAGAGTTGCCGTGACCTTCCGTCCGGTGCCGGAGCCATGGTGACGATCGATCAGTTTCTCGCCGCGTTTCCGACCGACGAACTCGGTCGAGAGATGTTCGCGATGGCGGAGCGGCTCTACCCCGTCTGTCGCAGCATCACCGGTGAGGGATTGCGCGAGACCCTTCGCGAGGTGGGCCGGCGCATCGATCTGACGATGCACGAAGTCCCCACGGGATCCCGGGTGTTCGATTGGACCGTTCCGAAGGAATGGAACATCCGCGACGCGTGGATCGCCCGCCTGGACGGCACACGTGTCGTCGAGTTCCGAAACTCCAGCCTGCATGTCGTCAACTACAGCGTCCCGGTGCGAGGCGTGTTCTCTCTGTCGGAGCTTCGACCGCATCTCCATTCGATCCCCGATCGGCCGGATTGGATTCCCTACCGAACGTCCTATTACGCTCCCGACTGGGGTTTCTGTCTGACGCACAGACAACTCGAGGCTCTCCGCGAAGATCGTTACGACGTCTGCATTGATTCTTCACTCGAGGACGGGAACCTGACGTATGGCGAGTGCTTCGTCCCGGGGCGCGGCGAGGAGGAGGTTCTCGTTTCCTGTCATGCATGCCATCCGTCGCTCTGCAACGACAATCTCTCCGGTCTGAGTCTGGTGACGATGATCGGAGAGATCCTCCCGAAGCTGGAACTGCGTTACGGGTACAGGCTGCTGTTCGTGCCCGGGACAATTGGGTCAATCACCTGGCTCGCGCGAAACGTGCAGGCGACGGCGAGGATCCGCCATGGCCTCGTCGCCGCGTGCCTGGGGGATTCGGGACCTCTCCATTACAAGCGCAGTCGCCGAGGCGATGCGGAGATCGACCGGGCGGTGGCGTTGATGCTTCGCGGCAAAGAGGGGAGCTCGGTCGAATCGTTTTCCCCGTACGGATACGATGAGAGGCAGTATTGCTCGCCGGGATTCAATCTGGCCGTCGGGTCGTTGACGCGCACGCCCCATGGTGGCTACCCGGAATACCACACCTCGGCGGACAACCTCGACCTGATCCGGCCGGATCGCCTGGCCGATTCGCTCCGGGCCTATCTCGAGGTCTTCGCGATCTTGGAGAGCAATGCGACGTTTCGGAACAACAATCCCATGTGCGAGCCTCAACTGGGTCGCCGTGGTCTCTACCGCGCCGTCGGGGGGCTTCAGGACGTGAAGTCCGCCGAGATGGCGATGCTCTGGGTTCTCAACCTCTCCGACGAGCGCCACAGCTTGCTTGACATCGCCGAGCGCTCGGGGCTGGGTTTCGATTCAATCAGCGCGGCGGCGAGCTTGCTGGAAGCACACGGCCTCCTCGAGCGCGTTATCGGAGGCGACGCGTTCAACTGGCGTGCAGACGGTCCCGAACCTGCCTGAGCACGAGTGCCAAGACAAAGACGAGCAGGACCACTGCATATTCCAGCAATTGGCTGGGGGCGGCCGATCCTCTCAGGAATGTGTAGCCTCTGACATTGCAGAGTTTTTCGAGAACCGCCAGCGTCAAGAGAGCGAACGCGGCGACAACGAACGTCCGTGATGCGAGACTGCTCAAGCGTTCGGAATCCATGGCCTATTCCTCCAATAAATCAAGCTCTTCAAGAAGGGCCCGCGTGGCGACGGGTCACTTCCTGCCGATCACTCGGGGCTGCATCCAAACCCGCCATGTGTGCTGGTCCACTCCGACGATGACGATCGACTTGTCCGGTCTCTCGAACCACAGCGTCACCCAGCGGGGGTTCGAGCTGTTCGTCGTCGCTCCGATCAGATTGCCGTAGTCGAGCGGAATCGTGTCGGAGAACTTGGAGGCGTCGATTTGCCCTCCACCCCCCTCACCGGACCACTGTGGAAGTTTTTCGCATGCCGTCGCAGCGAGGCAAACCACTGCCAACCCAGCCAACACCAGTCCTCGCGTCCTCATGGGTATTCCTCTCCGCGCCTCGTCCGCAGCGCCCATCGCTCGCGACCACCCGTCGCGCGTGTCGGCGCCAATCAGGCTGGCGATATCCTCTAGTGACTTCAGTTACCAAGGACTCTTTGCGTTGTCAAGGTAAAACTAGGAGTCGAGGGGTCTGCCACGGGATCGTCAACGCCGGGCCTTCGTATCAATTATTAGAATCTAACGGCGGAATCGTGAGGATGTGCTTCCGCGGACGTCGGCTATCCCGAGTGCGATCCGGGAGTATATTTCAGGGCCATAGAATTCGGTCAGCTTGCGGCATTGAGAGGGCGCTTATCGGAGACACTCGAGGCGTCCCGGCGTCGAGGCGTCAGATCGTGTGCGACGGAGTTGAAGCCGTGACCAAGATGACGCCGCGACTGGGAGGCGGGAGGTACCGTCGCGCTTCATATTCGCGAGGCGTCATCTTCATGATCCTCGCGATCATGATCATCGTGACGGACTCGGGCGCCGACCCCACCGATCCCTCGGCGGTCGGCCAGTGGAGCGCGAGAATCACACTGCCGATCATCCCCATTTTCACGAGCGTACTCTCCACGGGGCAGGTGCTCATCTACGACTCTTCCACGGATTCGGGGACGCCCCCCGAGTTGTTCTACCCCTCGACATTGACGACGGTACCGGTCCCCTACAAGGACACCCCAAATCTCTTCTGCTCGGGGTTAGCCCCACTGACGGATGGCCGCATCCTCGTGGCTGGTGGGCACGTCCCCCCCGGGTACGTGGGAATCAACGGCTCGACCATCTTCGATCCCTCGTTGAACTCATGGACGGACACGACGCCGATGAGCTACGCCCGATGGTACCCGAGCCTGATCAGGCTGCCGGACGGACGCATGCTCGTGGTCTCCGGCGCCGTAAACTGCCCCGATTGCAATAGCGCGTCTGGAGCCCACCTGGGCATTGCCGACGTACCGGAGGTTTTCGACCCGCGCAACGGAACTTGGACCGCGATCACGACCGCAAGCCTTCGACTTCCCCTCTACCCCTACTTGTACGTTCTTCCGGACGGACGCGTATTTGCGGCCGCGAGTCAGGAGGACCCGATCGTCAGCCAGGTGCTCGACCTGAATTCCGGCACCTGGACGGCCGTGGATTCGACCCACAAGTTGGATGGTGGAAGCTCGGTGATGTACCGAAGCGGAAAGATCATGAAGTCGGGGTCGGCAAGAAACCCCGACTACACGATCTCGAACGCCGCGGCAAAAACGTACGTGATCGACATGACGCAGCCATCGCCGACTTGGCGTCAGACGGCATCCATGGCGAACGCCCGCACGCAGCACAACCTCGTGCTGCTTCCCGATGGCACGGTCCTCGCCGTGGGCGGTGCGCGCAACTCCGACGTCACCGATCTCGCCTCCGCCGTCTACGCGGCGGAGGTCTGGGACCCCACCGGCGAGACTTGGAGCACGCTCGCTTCCGGTCAGGTCCCGCGCCTCTACCACTCGGTGGCCGCTCTTCTGCCGGACGGCAGGGTCTTCGTCGGGGGAGGAGGGCATCCGCCCGGCTTCGGCGTCACGCAATTCGACGCCGAGATCTTCTCCCCGCCCTACTTGTTCCGGGGCGATCGCCCGACCATCACGTCGTCCCCGAGCGTCGTCGCCTACGGTCAGACGTTCTTTCTCCAAACGCCCGACGGCGCGAGCGCCGCGAGTGTGGCGCTGATCGCTCCGGGGACCGTAACGCACTCGTACAATTCCAACCAGCGCTACGTGCCGCTCACATTCACCCAGGCACCCGGCGGGCTGAACGTCACCGTGCCGTCAGACGCCAATCTGGCGCCGCCCGGCTACTACATGATGTTCCTCCTCAACGGCAGCGGCGTGCCGTCTCTGGCGTCCTGGGTGCGACTACCGGCCTCGTGGGAGGACTCGCAGCCTCCGACGACGCCCACGAGCCTTGGCGCAAGCGTCTCGGTCGGCAAGGTCAACCTTTCGTGGGGTGCCGCGACCGACAACATCGGCGTCACTGCGTATGACGTTCACCGCTCGGTGACCTCGGGCTTCGCGCCCAGTCTGGCCAATCGCATCGCGCAGACCGCGGCGACGAGCTACTCGGACACCGGCATGGACTCCGGAACGTACTACTACGTGGTGCGGGCTCGGGATGCGATGGGCAACCTCAGCCCGACCTCGAACGAGGTCGCCGCCACCGTCGTCGCGGATACCACCGCGCCGACATCGCCCTTGAGCTTGACGGTCGTTTACACCGGTGCGGGGCAGGTCGAGCTCGAGTGGGACGGAGCCATTGACGACGTCGGGGTCAAGGACTATTTCGTCGAACGCTGCATCGGCTCGGGATGCGCCGTGTTCGCTCAGATCGGTCAGGTCACGAACACGGCGTTTGACGACATCGGATTGACCGCAGCGACGACCTACCAATACCGCGTGCGCGCCGAGGACGCGCGAGGGAATGTCAGCGGCTACTCGAGCATCGTCGCCGCGACCACGACACCAGTATCGGGCGGGCTCGTAGCGGCGTGGGGCTTCAACGAAGGTGCTGGGCCGACGGCGGCCGATGTCTCCGGCCTCGTGAACACCGGCTCGCTCGGCGGTGCCAGCTGGACGCCTGCGGGGAAGTTCGGAGGAGCGCTTTCATTCGGCGGATCCAGCTCGCAAGTCACCGTCAGCGACGCATCATCGCTCGATCTGACATCCGGCATGACGGTCGAGGCGTGGGTCAATCCAACTGCTAGCGCGACGACTTGGAAGGCGATCCTCCACAAGAACACCGACCGTTACTACTTGATGGCCTCGTCCGATTCAGGCGGTGTGCCGGTGATCGGAGGAACGTTCGGCTCCGGCAATTCGAACCTCTTCGGGCCGGGAACGCTCCCGCTGGGCGTGTGGTCTCACGTTGCCGGGACGTTCGATGGTGCGCGCTTGCACTTGTACGTCAACGGGTCCGAGGTCGCGAACGTCCATCAGAGCGGTGGGCTCACGACCTCCGCCGAGGATCTCATGATCGGCGCGGACGTCTACGGCGAATTCTTCCAGGGAGTCCTCGACGAGATCCGCATCTACAACCGCGCGCTCAGCCCGTCCGAAATCCAGGCCGACATGAACAAGCCGGTCGAAAACGGAGTCGTGCAATTCAGTGTGCGAAGGGATGCGTCGACCAACACTGTCGTACTCTCTTGGATCGACTCCGCGTTGAGCGGGACCTACCGCGTCCGCCGCGCCACGGGCCCGACCCCCGCCGATTTCTCGAGCGCGATCTGCTGGGTCGTTCCCGGGACGTCGTTCACCGATCCCGCGCCGCCTGCCGACGGGGTGTCGTACGACTATCTCGTGGACGCAGTCTCGTCCTGCCCATGACGAGCCCCCGCCTGCGGCTTCGTTTGTTCGTGGGGACGGCGGCCCTAGCCGTGGTGGCGCTCGGTGCCCCGTTGTTGCAAGGCGATCCGGGTGGGCGGGCGTTCGAAATCGACAACCCATCGGCCGACAGCACGGTCGGCCGCGGCATCTTCTTTCAAGAGACGTTCGGAGGCAACGGCCGGACCTGCGGCACTTGTCACAGGCCCGACAACGAGTTCTCGCTCTCGCCCGACTCGGTGCGGGCGATCTACGATCGGAATCCCCAGGATCCTATCTTTCGCCCGATCGACAGCGACGACGGTGCGGGCGGAGGCTACACGAACCTCATCGAGCACGGACTGATTCGCGTCCAGGTCCCCCTCGCAGCGAATATCCGGTTGGTGGACGCGCCGGCGAGGCGGACGATCGTCGTGCTGCGGGCGGTACCGTCCATCGTCAACGTCGCCCTCACAGCACCCTACCAGCAAGATGGGCGGATTCCGACGTTACAGGCCCAAGCGCTGGCCGCCGTTCGGGCTCACTTCGAGCCGACACGCGACCCGAACCCACGCGAGCTCGCCGCGCTCGCCCGGTTCGAATCCGCGCTGTTTGAGCCACAGCGGCTGAGCGAGGGCCCCGACGATCCGGACTCGGCTCCCCAGCCCCCCGGGTTCTCGATGCCGGTCTCGAGCCCGGCGGCCGTGCAAGGACGCGAAGTATTCCGCAGGAATTGCGAACGGTGTCACGGTGGGGAGACCGGATCGATCGCAGGCGCCCAGGGGCGTCCCTTCAGCGACGTGTCGGTCAGCGAGGAGAACCGGCTTCAACTGCCGCTGATCCGGCTGGCGTTTCGGGACCCCGACGGCTCTGAGACGATCGTCGCAACACCGGATCCCGGGCGCGCCGCAATCACGGGCTCGCGCGCCGATTTGAACGCGTTCGACATTCCACCGTTGCGGGGCATCAAGCACACCAAGCCGTACTTCCATGACAACTCGGCCGCGACGCTCAAGGACGTCATCGACCATTACAACCAGTTTCTCGGAATGAACATCAGCTTTCGAGATCGAGACGCGCTGATCGCCTTCCTGGAGACGCTGTAAGCTCGCTCGACAGAGTGCGGCTCGCGGCCGCGCGGTCCCCCTCCACTTAAGGGCTCGACCGAGCGCGGATATCCGTTAATCTGTGCCCATGAGTCGGCGTCAGGTCTGGAGCCTCCTGATCGTCCTCGGTTCGGGCTCGTTTCTGGCCTGGGTCCTACTGCACCGGCCTTCCCAAGGATCGGTGGACGCGGGTGGGCGACGAATCTTGTACTGGGTGGACCCCATGAATCCGGCAGTTCGCTCGAGCGGGCCCGGAACCGCCCCATGCGGCATGCCGTTCGCGCCCGTATATGCGGACGGAAAACCGCAGGCATCGCTGCCCGCCGGCGCGGCGTCGATGCCTCCCGGATCGGTGAGCGTTTCCCCGGACGTGCAGCAGCTGGCGGGTGTCCGCGTCGAACCGGCCGAGGTCCGAAGAGTGACGTACACGCTGAGGCTCCCGGGCCGCGTCTCGGTCGACGAGACGCGGATCTACCGGCTCTACTCCGTCACCGAGGGATGGATACGATGGACCTCTCCCGCGACGACCGGAAGCCTGGTGAAAAAGGACGACCTGCTGGCGTCCTACTCCAGCCAGGAAATCCTGGGTCCGGAGCAGGCGTACGTGTCGGCGCTCGACGCTCTCGATCGGATCGGGGCCGCGACGACCGCGACCTCCGAGCAGCTCGAGCTCAACCGCAGGAACGTCCGCACGACGAAGCAACAGCTCCTGAACCTCGGCATGAGTGAGGCGCAGGTCGACGAAGTCGGAAGGAGTCGCAAGCCGGACCAGACGGTCGAGCTCCGTGCTCCGGCATCCGGATTCGTTCTCGCAAGAAACGTGTCGACCGGGCAGCGCTTCGATCGGACCTCGCAGCTGTATGTCGTCGCCGATCTCGGGAGCGTCTGGATTCTTGCCGACGCGTTCGGCGACGATGCCGAACATCTGAGCCCAGGCGCGACGGCCCAGGTGCACCTCCCGGGGCGTGGCGAAACGATGCCGGCCGTCGTGAGCCGCGTCTTGCCTCAGTTCGACCCGACGACCAGGACACTCAGGGTGCGTCTCGAAGCGTCGAATTCGCGATATGCGCTGCGGCCCGACATGTTCGTCGAAGTCGAGGCGCCCGTGACGTTGCCTCCGGCGCTCGTCGTCCCTACCGCGGCTATTCTCGACTCCGGACTCGAAAAGACGGTCTTCGTCGATCGCGGCGAAGGGCGCTTCGAGCGTCGAATCGTCAAGCCCGGGTGGCGCGCCGGGGGATTCGTCGAGATCCTGGCCGGCCTCGCGCCGGGCGAGCGAGTGGCTGCCTCGGGCAACTTCCTGCTCGATTCCGAAAGCCGAATGCGTCTCGCGGGAACGAGCTCCAGCGCGGACTCACCGCCCGACCTGCCGCATGATTGATCGAATCGTCTCGTTTTCGATTCGGAACACGGCGCTCGTCATCGCAGCGGTTCTGGTCGCGGCCTTGGGTGGTGTCTGGTCGATGTTGACGATGCCGCTCGATGCCGTCCCCAACCTCGCCGACACCCAGGTGATCGTCTACTCGCGATGGGACCGGAGTCCCGACCTCGTGGAAGATCAGGTCACGTACCCGATCGTGTCCGCGCTCACGGGCGCGCCGGGAGTGCGCACCGTTCGGGGGGTCTCCGACTTCGGCTACTCCTTCGTGTACGTGGTCTTCGAGGACGGCGTCGATCTCTACTGGGCCCGCTCGCGGACGCTCGAGTACCTCTCGTCCGTCGCTTCCAGTCTTCCCGAAGGTGTGAAGCCCGAGCTGGGACCCGACGCCACGGGACTAGGCTGGGTCTTCGAGTATGCCCTCGTCGATGCCTCGGGAAAGCACGGTCTAGATGAGCTCCGCTCCTATCAGACCTGGCACCTCCGCTATCAGCTCAAGTCGGTGCCCGGCGTCGCTGAGGTGGCTTCCGTGGGCGGCTTCGACAAGCAGTACCAGGTCAACGTAGATCCGATCCTGCTCCGGGCTTACGGGATTCCGATCCAGCGGGTGGCGGAGGCCGTTCGGGGGGGCAGCTCGGAAGTGGGCGGGCGCGTCATCGAGTTCGGCGGGACCGAGTACATGGTGCGCGGTGACGGCTATGCCCGCTCCGTCGAAGACTTCGAAGACATCGTCGTCGCCGGAACCGAGAGTGGCTCGCCGATACGCGTGAAAAACGTCGGAAACGTCGTCATCGGGCCCGACCTCAGGCGCGGCATCGCGGACTTCGACGGCACCGGTGAGACGGTCGCCGGAATCGTGATCATGCGGCAAGGGCAAAACGCCCTCGAAGTCATCGACCGCGTGAAGGCAAAGCTCCGAGAGATCGAGCCCAGTCTCCCGGAGGGCGTTCGGATCGTGACGGCCTACGATCGTTCGGACCTGATCCGCCGCTCCGTCCGTACGCTGAAGATCGCAATCGTCGAGGTCGTTCTCACCATCTCGCTGGTGATCTTGATGTTTCTGTGGCACCCCCCGAGCGCGATGATCCCCATCGTCACGATTCCGCTGGCCGTCCTCATCACCTTCTTGCCCTTCGGAGCGCTCGGCCTGACCGCAAACATCATGTCGCTCGGCGGGATCGCCATCGCGATCGGGGCGATGAGCGACGCGTCGATCGTCGTCGTTGAGCAAACGCACAAGAAGCTCGAGGAATGGGACCGGGGGGGCCGTCGCGGCGATGCCGACGACGTCGTACGGCGAGCCATCGGGCAGGTTGCGGGGCCAAGTTTTTTTTCCCTGCTGGTGATTGCCGTTTCGTTCTGTCCGGTGCTCGTCCTCGGGGCCGAGGAGGGCCGTCTCTTCAAGCCCTTGGCCTACACGAAGATACTCGTCATCCTCATCGCAGCGATTCTCGCGATCACGCTCGATCCAGCTCTCCGGATGCTGCTCACGCGGAGGGCGACGGGAAGGATCCAGCACGAAGAACGGCACCCCGTCAGCCGCGTGCTGATGACGCTCTACGGTCCGGTGTTGGGCTGGGCGCTCCGCAACAAGACCATCGTGCTCGGAGTGTCCTTGGCGCTCGTCGTGGCCACAATCCCGGCGTTCCGCCGGCTCGGCTCGGAATTCATGCCCCCGCTCGACGAGGGAGCTCTCCTCTACATGCCGACGACGATGCCCAGCATCTCGATCACCGAGGCGCAGCGACTGCTCCAGACCACCGACCGCGTCATCAAGCAGTTTCCCGAAGTGGACCGGGTTCTCGGAAAGGCCGGTCGCGCGACGACGGCCACCGACCCCGCGCCGCTTTCGATGCTCGAGACTATCGTCACGCTCAAGCCTCGGTCACAGTGGCGGCGGACGGCGACGTGGTATTCGTCATGGGCGCCCGAATGGATGAAGCGCGTCTTTCGCCACGTCACCCCGGACCACATCTCCCAGGAATCGCTCGTCCAACAAATGGACGACGCTCTGCGTCTGCCGGGGCTCTCGAACGCTTGGACGATGCCGATCAAGGCGCGTACCGACATGCTGAGCACCGGGATCCGAACTCCGGTCGGCCTCAAGATCCAAGGAGCGGACAAGTCCGTTGTTGAGAGAATCGGGACGCAGGTGGAGGCCGCGTTACGCAAGGTCCCCGGCACGCGCGGTGTGTTCGCGGAGCGGACCGGTGGCGGCTACTTCCTCGACGTTCGATGGCGGCGGGCGGAGCTGGCCCGGTACGGCCTGGGGATCGACGAAGCGCAGAGGGCCTTTCAAGTCGCCGTCGGTGGGGAGAACGTCACGACGACGATCGAAGGGCGCGAGCGCTACTCGGTCAACGTGCGCTACCCCCCCGACTTCCGCTCCGAGCCAGCGGCGATCGCGAGGATTCTCATCACGGCGGGAGACGGCAAGCGCCAGATTCCCGTGGGAGAGCTTGCCGACATCGAGACGGTGACGGGGCCTAGCATGATCCGCGACGAAGACGGGCTCGTCACCGGCTACGTCTACGTCGACCTGGCGGGTCGCGATCCCCAGGGTTACGTGGAAGAGGCGGATCCGGTCCTGCGAGCCGCCGTCCGGCCCCCGACGGGTTACGGGCTCTCGTGGAGCGGCCAGTACGAAGGAATGAGGCGCGTCCGCCAGCGCCTGGCGATCGTGGTGCCGGCGACCCTTCTCGTGGTTCTGCTTCTGCTCTACCTGAATACGCGCTCCGTCGCGAAGACGATGATCGTCCTCCTCGCCGTGCCCTTTTCGGCGGTCGGCGCCGTCTGGTTCCTCTGGATCCTCGGTTACAACATGAGCGTCGCGGTTTGGATCGGACTGATCGCCCTCGTCGGCATGGATGCCGAAACGGGGGTCTTCATGCTTCTCTATCTCGATCTCGCGTACGAGCACGCGGTCCAGGAAGACCGGCTTCGGAGCCGCAACGACCTTCGGCAAGCGATTCTCGAGGGGGCGGTCATGCGCCTTCGCCCGAAGATCATGACCGTGGCGGCGACATTCCTCGGTCTGCTGCCCATCATGTGGTCGACGGGCGCGGGATCGGACGTCATGAAGAGGATCGCCGCCCCGATGATTGGAGGGATCTTCACTTCATTTCTGCTGGAGCTCGTCGTCTACCCGGGAATCTTCGAGGTCTGGAAGGGGCATCGGCTGCCTCCGGATGAGACGAGCGACCGGCAGGTGGGTCCGATCTCCTCCTCACTGCATCTGGCGGAGCGGTAGCGTCCCGCAGGTTGAGATCGCCTCAGGGACAAGCCGCCGGCAGATTGCGCTCTTGGCCTGCCGAATTGAAGCCGTACGTCCCCGGTCCGCAGGTTCCTTGGGCTCGTACGAGATAGTAGTAACCGTCGTTGATCGCCGGATCCGGTCTGTTGTCGTTGTAGTTCGGCGTTCCGTGATCGTTCGCCAGGCACGTCGCGGCCGCCGTCCCACTCACGTGCAGAACCGAGACGGTCGACGTCGCGACGTCGTAAACCATGCCGGTCACCCCCGTCCAAGCGATCTTCGTCGGACTGCTCCGGCTGACCACGACACCGGTGACTTCCGCAGGAAGCTGGACGACTCCCGCACAATGACCGCCGCTGCAGACATCCCCCGTCGTGCAGGCGTTGCCGTCATCGCAGGCATTCGTGTTGTTCGTGAACACGCAGCCCGTTACAGGGTTGCAGGTGTCGGTCGTGCACACGTTGTTGTCGTTGCAGACGATCGGGGTGCCCACGCACGCTCCACCGTTGCAGATGTCGCCGGTCGTGCAAGCGTTCCCGTCATTGCAGGTGTTCGTGTTGTTCGTGAACACGCAGCCCGTGGCGGGGTTGCAGGTGTCGGTCGTGCACGCGTTGTTGTCGTTGCAGACGATGGGGGAGCCCACGCACGTTCCGCCGCTGCATGTGTCACCGCTGGTGCAGGCATTCCCGTCATTGCAGGCGTTCGTGTTGTTCGTGAACACGCAGCCCGTGGCGGGGTTGCACGTGTCGGTCGTGCACGCATTGTTGTCGTTGCAGACGATGGGGGTGCCGACGCACGTTCCGCCGCTGCAGGTGTCGCCGGTTGTGCAGACGCTTCCGTCATCGCAGGCATTCGTATTGT
>JACXTT010000519.1_pt1 | contig 65550 bp, 50 predicted proteins | sample 9270951 | NCBI WGS metagenome assembly JACXTT01 (sample SAMN15532306, study PRJNA645909) | rock metagenome | isolation source: weathered quartz diorite | place: Puerto Rico | collected 2017-06-21 | reverse complement strand
GATTGACCAGACCGACGTGGGCCTATCCAGCGCGTTACCGCTGGCGTTGGCTTTTTCGGTCCTCCCAATGCTGCGCCTCCTGACCCGCCTTGCGGTGAGGTCTGCTGGGTCGCGAACCCAGCGAGGTGGCAGCGTTTCCATGTTCTGCAATGTTCACGAGATGATTTAGGTCCGCTCTATACACCGGCAGTGCGAGGTTCGCGTCGGGCCACTGTCAACAACCCGAACCGGACTGCGTGCCTTTTGGCCCAAGCCTGTCAGTCTCTTTGGCTTGTTCAAACTTACGGTGCTTGCGAGCATTCATTTGGTTTTGACCATCTCATCCGATTCTAGCGCCTGCCCCGGATTGAGACTTCCAGGTGGGCTCCATTGTCCGGAAGGCTTCAGACCCCGAGACGCAGCGCGTCCGGTGCCTGCTTCCGTAGAATACCTGTGGCGAAACACAGGGCTTAATCTCGATTAGGAACTGTTCATATTAAGCAGTAAACGTTGCAACTTCATGTCGCGCTGACACCTTTTTGACACTGTCAATTCCCACCAACCTTCTCCCGCGCAACAGCTTCCGACGACACCCTCTCCCTAATTTTGACACTTCTCCCATTAGTAGAGGCGCATGCGCCCGAGCAGAAGAACCACATAATCAATGTTGCTATGAAAAAGTCCGATGTTCGGCTCCCTCCCATCCCATCCGGCATCTATTATCGAGAATCCAGTCTCCAGCATCAGAATCGAGTATCCGGTCCGCCCCACTAGCACCTGCTAGCACCAAAATTCATGAACACCGCATTTCAGGTTTAAGTGTTTCAGCTTTTGCCCCAAAGGAGCCCCATCTGACTAAATCTGAGGATTTTGATCATCGGGCGCCAACGGCCAATTCCATTCACCACGACAAGCCCTTACTAGAATGAAACTTCTGACCAACCAGTTGTACGATTACAATTGCAGCAATTCTGTCTCTCCCTCTTCCTCATGTTGCTTTCTCCCAGATCCGAGGCTATCCGAGCCTATCCCAACCTATCCGAACCTAACCGAGCAAAAAAGAATGGGGGGTGTTCAAAGGAGGGAATGCTGCGCCTTGTCGTCAAAGTTGCCAATTCGCCCTTGCGTTTTCTCTTCTTTCGATGTTCAGATGGAAGCGCGGTGCAGCAGATCTTCACTGCTCAATATTTATGAAAAAGGAATCAACAGCGAACGAAACAAAACTCACCCGCCGTCAGTTCCTGTCCCGCACTGCTGTTTCGGGCGCCAGTTTCATGATCGTGCCCGGCACAGTGCTCGGGTTGAACGGCGCCACGCCGCCGAGCGACAAATTGAATCTGGCCGGCATCGGCATCGGCGGCCAGGGCGGTCATGACCTCGCCCAAATGGAAAGCGAGAACATTATCGCCCTGTGCGACGTGGACAAGAATCACGCCGCCCACACCTTCAAGAAGTATCCGCAGGCAAAGCAGTTCACGGATTACCGAAAGATGCTTGATGAAGTGAAGGAGATCGACGGCGTCGTGGTGGGCACCCCGGACCATCATCATGCCTTCGCTTCGATGGAAGCCATCAAGCGCGGCAAGCACGTCTATTGCGAAAAGCCCCTGACGCACTCCGTCTGGGAAGCACGGCGGCTTGCGCAAGCGGCGCGCGCTGCCAAAGTGGCCACGCAAATGGGTAACCAGGGTCAGGCCTCGGAACCGACGCGGCGGCTGTGCGAGTTGGTCTGGTCCGGCGTTATTGGTCAGGTGCGCGAGGCCCATATTTGGACCGACCGCCCCTCGCAAGGACTGTTCAACGAGTATTGGCCTCAAGGTGTCGGCCGACCCAAAGAAACGCCCGAGGTGCCGGTGTCGCTGGATTGGGATCTGTGGCTCGGCCCGGCCCCACAGCGCCCTTATCATCCAGCCTACTTGCCTTTTAAGTGGCGTGGATGGTGGGACTTCGGCACCGGCGCGCTGGGCGACATCGGTTGCCACGCGATGGATCCAGTTTTCCGGGCCCTCAAACTCAGCGCTCCGGTGAGTGTCCAGGCCTGCTCGACGCGCGTGAATGACGAGACGTTTCCGCTTGGCTCGATCGTGACCTACCAATTCCCGGCGCGGGACTCGGCGCCCCAACAGACTAACCGCCATGTCGCCGGACAAACTGGCGCATTGGCAGGCGGCCTCGAGATGCCACCGTGCAAAGTCGTGTGGTACGACGGCGGCCTGCGTCCGCCACGGCCCGAAGGATTGCCGGAAGGAAGAAAGATGGGCGACAACGGCCGCCTGCTCGTCGGCGACAAGGGATTCATCCTGGGAAGCAGGCAGGACGGCGTCTTTCCGACTGACTGCGCCAAAGCAGCCACTGAGGTGCCACGAACGATCCCGCACTCCGAGAATCACTACCAGGAATGGATCCAGGCAGCCAAAGGCGCCAAACCCGCGGGATCAAATTTCGACTGGGCGGGACCGCTTGCCGAGTCGGTGCTGCTGGGAAATGTCGCGTTGCGCGTCCAATTGCGCGAGGAACTTACCTTGTACCGGCTGGTCTGGGATTCCGCGAACCTGAAATTTACGAACCTGCACGAGGCGAACCGCTTCCTCCGACGTCAATACCGCTCCGGGTGGAGTTTGTGATCCCGTTAGTTAAAGGCTGTTGCAAAAATGGAAAGTTCTCAAAGCCCCGCCTCCTTGCGTCGGCGGCTACGATCGGATGCCCTTCCATACGCGTTAGGATATTTCCTCGCTAAGCCCGTGCGCGAAGCTCCACGCGTCGAATCTTGCCGCTGATAGTTTTCGGCAGCTCCTCCAAAAACTCGATCTCGCGCGGGTATTTGTAGGGCGCGGTAACGCGCTTGCAATGTTCCTGAAGCTCGATCCGCAAATGATCGCTGGGCGAGCAGCCCCGGCGCAGCACGACGAAAGCTTTGACCAACAGGCCACGCGTCGGGTCGGGTTTGCCGACCACGGCCGCCTCGAGCACCGTCGGGTGTTCGAGCAAGGCGCTTTCGACTTCAAACGGCCCGATGCGGTAGCCGGCGCTCTTGATAACATCGTCGCCGCGCGCCACGAACCAGAAATAGCCTGCCTCATCACGCCGCGCGCGGTCGCCTGTCAGGTACCAGTCGCCTTGAAAGCGCAACGCGTTTTCCGGTGGGTGCCGCCAATATTCGCGGAACAGACCGAGTGGCCGTTGGGGCTTCACGCGCACCGCGATTTCGCCCTCCTGTCCGACGGAAACTTCATTCAATTGATCATCAAGCAAACCGATCGTGAAGCCCGGCGACGGCTTGCCCATCGAGCCGGGCCGGATCTCGTCGCCGCGCGAGCGAAAATTTCCGATTAGAATGATGGTTTCAGTCTGGCCGTAACCGTCGTAGATGCTCAGGCCGGTGGCGGCTTTCCAGGCGGCGAACACTTCCGGGTTCAGTGGCTCGCCTGCGCTGACGCAGTGACGCAGCGTCGGGAAGCGGTACTTGGACAGATCCTCGCGCACCATCAAACGCAGCGCGGTTGGCGGCGCGCACCAAGTTGTAATCGGATGCCGAGCCAGGGTCTGCAGCGCCGCAACCGGATCGAATTTGCCGCGCGAATCTACCGCGAAGACGCAAGCGCCCATCTGCCACGGCCCGAACAGACACGACCATGCGGCCTTGGCCCAACCTGTATCGGTGATGCACCAGTGAATATCGCTGGATTTGAGATCGAGCCAGAATTCACCGGTGACGCGGTGTCCCAACCCGTAGCTGGCTTGTGTGTGCAGCACCATCTTGGGGGGGCCGGTCGTGCCGCTCGTAAAATAGATGATTCCGGGTTCATCGCTAAGAGTCGGTTCGGGATCGAACTTGGGATCCGCTTGACGCGCCCCCTGCTCGAAGCTCGTCCACCCAGGGCGCTCACCCTCGATACAAATGCGCTGCTTCAACGCCAATCCATCTGTCTTGCCGGCGCCTTCCTGATCAGTGATCAGCGCCACGGCCCCCGATGTTTCCACGCGATACTTGATATCCCGCGTGGTCAGCAGCGGCGTACCCGGAATCGGCACTACCCCCAGGCGGATTAGGCCCAGCATCGCGATCCACCAATCCGGCACTCGGGGAGTGACCAGCAGGACGCGATCTCCCCGGTTCAGACCCAGTTGATGAAAAAACCCGGCAGCGCGCCTGAGTTTCTCACCGAGTTGACGGAAGGTGATTTTCTGTTCAGGACCGCCGCGTTCGTTCACGCACCAGAGCGCCAGGCTCTCGGGTCGCTCGAGCGCCCAACGCTCGACCGCGTCGCGTGCGAAGTTGAAATGAGCGGGAACATCTTCCGGCATAAATGAGTCCGCCCCTCACGCCGCCTTGGACCTGGTCTGCGCCAATCCTAACTCCTCCGCGCTGATTTCTCGCATGCGGAACTTCTGCACTTTGCCGGTGACGGTCTTGGGGAAATCGTCCACGAATTTCACAAAGCGCGGGATCTTATAATTCATGATTCGGCCTTGGCAAAACGCTTTCAGGCCCTCCTCGGTCATGCTTTGACCGGGTTTCAGTTTTGCCCAGGCCATGACCTGCTCGCCATAGTAGGCATCGGGAACACCGATTACGTAGGCCTCAGCGATGTTTGGATGGGTGTAGAGAAATTCCTCGACCTCACGCGGGAAAATTTTCTCGCCACCGCGGCAGATCATGTCTTTGAGGCGGCCCGTGATTTGCACATAGCCCTTCTCATCCATGACCGCCAGGTCACCGCCGTGCAGCCAGCCGGCGGAATCGATCACCTCGCGCGTGGCCTGAGGATTGTTGTAATAACCGCGCATGACGTGGTAACCGCGATAGCAAAGCTCGCCGTGTTCACCCCGCGGCAGCGTGCGGCCCGTGGCCGGCTCGACTATCTTTTGTTCCTGGTGCGGCATCACCTTGCCAACGGTGCCGCAGCGCACTTCAATCGAGTCATCGATTTCGGTCATGTTGCAAACCGGTGAAGTTTCGGTCATACCGCAAGCAATGGTGATCTCGGGACAATGCATTTCCGAGATGACGCGCTTCATCACTTCCACTGGACACGGCGCTCCCGCCATGATGCCGGTGCGAAGGCTCGAAAGATCAAACTCGCGGAAGCGGGGGTGATCCAGTTCGGCAATAAACATCGTCGGAACACCATAGAGGGCAGTGCAACGCTCCTGGGCGACGGCTTCCAGCGTTTGCAGCGGGCTGAAATGGGGCGCGGGCAGGACCATCGTTGCTCCATGCGCAACGCAAGCCAGGTTTCCCAGGACCATGCCGAAGCAGTGGTAAAATGGCACGGGAATGCAAACCCGGTCGCGCGGCGTCAGGCGCAAGCGGTTCCCGGTCCAGAAAGCGTTGTTGAGGATGTTGTGGTGCGTCAGCATCGCACCCTTGGGAAAGCCGGTCGTGCCGGAGGTGTACTGGATGTTGATGACCTCATCGCAATCGAGCGCGTGCTGTCGGTCGGCCAGCGCGCTGGGCGGGACCTGGTCAACGCGGGACATCACCTCTTCCCAACCGCGCATGCCGCTCGGGACAGGCGCACCAAGGAAAATGAGGCTCCGCAAGTGTGGGAATCGTTTCGAGTCGAGCCCGCCCGAGCCGGCGGCGGCCAATTCAGGAATCAATTCAAGAAGCATCCCGGCGTAATCGTCCACCTTAAACCCAGCTCCGCTGATCAGCACGTTGCACTCGGATTGGCGCAGCGCGAATTCCAGCTCATGAACCCGGTAGGCGGGATTGATCGTGACGAGGATCGCACCGATCTTGGCGGTCGCAAATTGAGAGAGCACCCAGGCTGTGCAGTTCGTGGACCAGATGCCAACACGGTCGCCCTTTTGCACGTTCAGCGAAAGCAAGGCGCGAGCGAGGCGGTCAACTGCAGTGCGAAGTGCGGCGTAACTGAATCGCCGCTTTTCAACCACACTGACCAAGGCCTCGTTGTCGGGCGCCCAGTTGGCGACTTTGTCCAGCAGGTCACCAATCGTTTGGCCGATGAGGGGCACCTCGGAAGTTCCGTGAGCGTAGCTGGGTTGCATCGCTGCGCCAAGAATCACGCAGGCGCTCGGCCTCGTCAAGCTACAGGCGCGCCGCTCAGCTAATTCTCCTTCGCCGCCAGCTTCAACTCCAGGCCGAAGTCCCCCACCGTGCGCCAACCGCAATAGCATTGGAAACGGCCGTGATTATAGGAGAGGAAAGGAAGCCGAATGCACTTGTAGCGGCACACGGCCCAATTCCAGCCGCCCCAGGGGTTGAATGCTCTGGACGGGTAGCGGCCTACACGGGTGAAGGCCTTGTCAGATATCCCGATCACGTAGCAATTGAAGTTGTGACAAGGATTGCGCAAGTGCCACCAGAGATTTCGGCAATGCTTGCCCGGACGGTACCAATCAGGGGCCACAGGCTCGTCGGCGTTACCGAACCACCACACCGGGTTCAGTTTTTGGCCTGCGCTGAAGCGAGCACGGTCCTTTGGGAAATGAATGGCAACATCGGCGAATGAATTCGTAGAAGAAACGTGTCCACTCGTAATCGAAGGCGGGCTTGCAGTGCCCGGCGGTGGAATGGAACGGCATCCGCAAACCAGGGCGCAGGAGACAATGAGCAAGGCCAGGCATCCTGGTGCGCAAGTTAGTTTGGCAGTGGGCAGTTGCGATGAAGCCTTTTCTGGCGCTGTGCACGACCGGTCTCCGCCCGAAACCATATAGACAGGCCGCATATCGTTAGTGTTGCAAATTGCTTATCGCGCGCTGGAGTCTAATCCGGCTTAAGAGCGGCGCAAGCGCCGAGGTGGCCTGCGCGTTGTGAGCGCTCATCCAAAAATCCCCAAAATCACTCCCCTGCTCTTCCGATTGAACCTTATCTGCCGCTTGACATCCCGCCCGGCAACGACCACCGATAAGAGAAAACATGAGAGGCCGACATTACGCAGAAGTTCTAGGGTACCTGATTGGAATTCTGTTCCTGCACGCAGTTGGCAGCGCGTACGCGGCTTCACCGGGGCTGCCTTCGAGTTCGAATCTGTTGGCTCGAATAGTTGCGCGGGCGGCAAACGTTGCCAAAGATAGCAAGAGTGGAACATACACTCATGAAAAGCGCGCTGTTCTTGAGGAGCTGAATTCCGAATCTGAAGTCAGTCGCTCGACCGAAAAGCTCTACAAAGTCATCGTCGTTCGCGGGTGGACTTTTTCCCGGCTAATCAAAATTCAGGGCAAGGAGTTGTCAGAAGCGGAAATTCGGAAGGAGGACAAAAGAGAGCAGGAATTCAACAGTAAGATTGCTGGCCGGGACCTGAGCGGGAAGTCGGAGAGAGTGACGGCGACGATCACGCCCGAGTTAATCGCTCGATACAACTTCGAGGTCCTACGCAAGGATTTGTATCAGGACCGAAAGACCTGGGTGCTGGACTTTAGGCCGAAATCATCGAATCCGGAAAAAACAATACCTGATCGCATCTACAACCGGTTGGCCGGGCGCATTTGGGTAGACGATGAGGATGCGGAAATTGCCAAGCTGGACGTCCATCTGACTGAAGACCTGCAGTTGGGATGGCTGGGGATGCTGGGTTCACTCAAAGAATGTCATTTGATCCTCGAACGACAACGGATGCCGGATGCGATTTGGGTCAATGCGAAACAATGCGCCGCGCTGGTTGGGCGGAAATTGTTCAAATCGTTCCGATTCCGCGCGACCGAAGAGTCCAGCGGATTCCATCGAGAGCAGTAGCTTTTCACAAGGACTTCAGCAATTCAGTATGTTGATTTATGCGCATTACGATTGATCCGGAGCAGGTCGCAAAAACATTTGATAAGTTTTCGACGAATTCGTCTTTGCAAGAAAGCGCACAGCTCTTTGCGCAAGGCCTGCCGATCGCCGAAATGATTCAAGCGTTCGCGATAAACGAAAACGTCCTGCGAGCCTTCGCTGGTTTCGAAAGGGTGTATCCGAACGGAAATCTGGAACGGGACATTCTGGAGAAAGTGATCCTGCGTGTATCCCAACTCCATGAATGCCAATTTTGCGTCAATTCTCACCTGACGATTATGCAGAAGCTTGGTGTGAGCGCGGATGTTTCGGCGGACACCGGGCACACCCCGAGGGAGCGTCTTGCACTGCGATTCGCAGAATTGGTCACACGCGATTCCAACGCCATTCCAGACGAATTCTTCAACGAACTTCTGACCGCGTTTAACCAATCCGAAATCGTCGAGCTTACATTCCTGATTGGTTTCATAACCATGCTGAACCGGTTTAATAACGCGCTCCAGATCCGATACCACGAAGAATTCAAGGACGTCGAGGTAAGCTAGCGCGACAGAACGACGCTTTGCGCGATTACGCGCGCAAGGTTACTTGGTCAGATCACGGTAATACAATTCCTTGGCTTCGAACTTCATCCCGGGGTTATGGCCCGGGATGGCAAAATGGCCGGTCTTGTATTCACCATCCTCATACGTCATCACCGGTTTGTCATTGATCCAGAACTGAATATGTTCGCCCACGGCCCGAATGCGGTATGTGAACCACTCGCCGTCCTTAGTAAGCAATTCAGTCGCTTTGCCGGTCGGTTTGCCGGGTTTCCACAGCCACCCTGTGTAGGCCTCCGTTTTATTGCACATCTGTGCTTCGTACCCGCGAGGGAAGCCATCGACATTTTCCGCGGGCGGGTGGGCGCGAAAATAGAACCCGCAGTTGGCCTTTGCTCCCTGTTCGCTGATTCGAAACATGTCCTTGAATTCAATCACGAGACTCGAAAGGACGGTTTTGCATTCCAGCTTTACCGTGTGTAGGATGGCCGCACATTGAACCTGAAAAAGAAAGCAACTGTTGCCCCGCTGGTCGGGATTATCATGGGAAGCGATTCAGATTGGCCGGTGATGAAGGCCGCCGCTGAGGCCTGTGCCGAGTTCGGCGTAGCGTGCGAAACACGCGTTATTTCCGCGCACCGCACTCCGCAGGATCTTTCCCGGTATGCCAGCAGCGCTTTCAAACGAGGCTTGCGCGTGATTATCGCTGGCGCGGGAGGTGCGGCACATCTGCCCGGCGTGACGGCCGCGATGACTCCGTTACCAGTGATCGGTGTTCCCATTGAGAGCAAGTCATTGAAAGGGATTGACTCGCTGCTCTCCATTGTCCAAATGCCAAGCGGGATTCCCGTTGCGACCGTGGCGATCGGCGGCGGGCGCAATGCAGGGCTCCTTGCAGTCCAAGTACTGGCAGTGGGCAACGCGGATCTCTGGACCGGCCTGCTGAAATTCAAAGCCCGACTCGCCTCGGATTCTCGAGCGAAAAACCGAAATCTGGGCAAGTGAGTGGAAAGGGCATTTGCGGCCATGTAGCAAATACCTTACCCAATCCGCGCTAAAGCCCGGTCCAATCGTTGGAACACGCGCTCCTTTCCAAGAATGGCGAGGAGATGATACAGGCTGGGCCCGGCCGGGTTTCCGCAGCACGCCAGCCGCGTCGGGTGCACCAAAACGGCAGGCTTCACTCCAAGTTCCTCTGCAACTGCTTTTAGAGTGCTGCCGATAGCATCAGGGTTGAAAAGCTCAAGTTTCTCCAGTGCGCTGCGAAGTTTCAGCAAGCGCGGTTTGTTTTCCGGCGTCAGCTCGCGCGTGCTGGCTTCTGGGTCGTACACGACTTCATCCGTGAAATAGAATCCCGCGTACGCAGGCAGCTCGCTAAATAATTTCACCTTGCCTTTGCAAGTGTCGAGGGCTGCCTTGACGTATTCCGAAGGGAATTTGTCCACGGGGCGGCCGGCACGGCGCAGCGCCTGAACAGAGAGCTCATAGAATCGTTCGCTTTCTATCTCGCGCAAGTACTCGCCGTTGAGCCAAGCCAGCTTGGCTATGTCAAAGCGGGCGTTGTGGCGCAGGATTCCTGTCAACTCAAATAATTTGATGAGCTCCGTTAATGGCAGCCTCTCGCGATTGCCTTTAGGAGACCAGCCTAGCAAGGCCAGGTAGTTCACCAGCGCTTCCGCGATATAGCCTTGCTCCATGTAGGTAGTGAGGGAAGCGCCCTGGTCGCGCTTGCTCATCTTGGTGCCGTTGCTGTTCAAAATCAGGGGGATGTGGGCGTAATGAGGCGGCTCTTCTCCGAAGGCGCGAAACAGTGCCAGGTGCTTCGCTGTATTACTCAAATGGTCCTCGCCGCGGATGACGTGGGTGATTTTCATCTCAAGATCGTCCACGACGTTCACCATGTGAAACACCGGCTGGCCGTCGGAGCGAACAATGATGAAATCCGGATCCGCCTGTTCGCGGTCGGTTAATTCGCGAAGCACAGCGCCAACGACCAGATCCTGAATCAAGATTGGCTCGCGGCTCATCCTGAACTTTACCGCGCCGTCCTGTTCGTACGCCAGTCCGCGAGAGAGTAGTCCCTCAACCCTTTGCTGGTAGTTTTTCTTGCGCTGGCTTTGAAAATACGGGCCGTACTCACCCTTGCCCGGAGCAGTCGCATCCCCGGTCAGAGGCCCTTCGTCCCAATCCAAGCCAAGCCACCTTAGGCCGTTCAGGATGACGTTGACGGCCTCCTGCGTGTTGCGCGCGACATCCGTATCTTCTATGCGCAGAATGAAGGTTCCGCCGGTGTGACGGGCGTAGAGCCAATTGAACAAGGCCGTCCGCGCACCGCCAATGTGCAGGTATCCGGTCGGACTGGGCGCGAATCGAAGGCGCGGTTTCATGGAAACAGCATACAGAGTGGTCGAAGAATTAAAACGCGGAAGAGGATTCCGGCGAGGGGTTGGCGCTCGTCAATCCTGCACGCCTTGCATCGAGCACGGTCAAGATCTCGCACAGCGCAGTGAGGCGAGGCACGGCAACGCTGGCATTTTGTGCCTGGCGGAGAGGCTCCCGAAAAAGGCTGTCCAGTTCGAGCGGTCGTCCTCGCTCGAAATCGATCAAAGTGGAGGCTTTGTAAGCGCCCATCGTTCGCGTGCTCTCGATTTGTTTGTCTGCCAGCGCCGCAGCGATATTGAAACCAAGCGCGCGCGCAGTGGCGAAAACTTCATTCATCAACTCACGGACAAGCTGCTCCCATTTCGCGTCAGCCAGCAGTTGGTCGGTAGTAAGACAGGGACCATGCCGAAGGCCAGGGTCTGTGTCGAAGCGGCCTGACACCACCGCTTCGTAACCCGCTGCGCTCGCCACCCCAAGACCATTAAACGGAATATTCCACATCAACTTCTCCCAATGCGCCCGCGCGAGGTTATCGGTCACTTTGCACGGCACTCCTGCGTTACGAAACATCGAAGCGATATCATGGGTGCGAGGCTCTGGAAATCTTTGGAATTCTCCGACCACAACCAGGCCGTGGTCCAAATGATGGATGAGTCCCGGCTCGATGCGATTCAAGCACACGAAGCACAAGCCCGCCAGAATCTGCTCGGCCTGAAAGAGCCGAGCGAGATGCTCCTCGTTCCCTAGGCCGTTCTGCAGCGTCATGATCGCCGTAGCCGGCCCCGCCAGCGGCAGCAACAATCGCGCGTACTCCGCGTTCGCCGTCGTCTTCAGCCCGATGAGAACCAGGTGGCAACGGCCGATTTGTTCGGGCGCGATCGCGCATTTCGGCCGGACGCGAATATCGCCTTGCGTACTGCGGATTAGCACGCCATGGCGGCGAACGACTTCATAATCCGAGCGGAGAAGAAAATGGACCTCTTCGCCTGCGTGGGCGAGTTTGGCGCCGTAAAAACTGCCGACGGCGCCGCAGCCAACAACCGCGATTTTCAAGCCAGAACCAAATGCCGAAGTGAGGGCAATTCGCAGTGCCGAAATGCAGGTTAGCTACAACTCCGGCACTCCAACCCTTCAACGCGCAGTCAGCAAAAAAGGCACTCTGAACTCGTCAGAGTGCCTTGTGAGAAATCGACCTTACTTGGCCCCGAGGATGGCGTCCTTGGCAGCTTTGGCGACGCGGAATTTAACAACGCGCTTAGCCGGAATTTGAATCTGCTCGCCGGTGGCGGGGTTGCGTCCGATGCGGGCGGCGCGATTGACCAGAACCAGTTTCCCGAGGCCCGGCAGGGTGAAAGTATTCTTAGCTTGCTTGTAAGCCAACTGAACGATGCTGTCGATGATCTCAACGGTTTGCTTCTTCGTGAGCCCATTCTTCTCTGCAATTGCGGCGGCGACTTGTGATTTGGAGAGTGCTTTCGACATAATATTGTGTGTTGTTGTTGTTCGGTTTCGGACTTCAAGTCGTTTGACTTGAGTTCGTATTAAAGCCGTTCGCGCTCACCGCGCAAGTAGAAAATGCGAAAAATCATCAACAAAATTCGGGTCTTTTTCGGCATCGACACAAGGCCGTACAGACGACCAGGTGGAGTACGCGCGGCGTGAGTTCGCTGACCGCCGGCACACGATCTCCCGTCGGGCTTGACATCGCTGCTCGTTGCCCCATTATCTGGTCGTGGCCCTCTTCTCGATCCAAAACGAGTTTCAGTACGAGATCGTCCGCAAGATCTTTGAAGGCGGCATGGGTGTCGTGTACGAAGCCGAGCAGCTCGGCGCGCGCGGCTTCGTCAAGCGCCTCGCCATCAAAGTCATTCGCCAGAATTACGCGACCCAGAAACAGTTCATCGACAACTTCATTGGTGAAGCCAAACTGGTCGCCGACCTCATCCACACGAATATCGTCCAGACGTATCACCTGGGCGAGACCCGAGGGGTTTACTTCATCGCGATGGAGTTGATCCGAGGGGTGAACCTGGAGCAGTTTGCGCAGCAGTTAACGGATAAGCGCCGCGTGTTGCCCAAGGAACTGGCCGTGTTTATCGTCAGCCGCGTGGCGCGCGGCCTGGCTTACGCCCACGCCAAGACCGACAAAGACGGCAAACCCCTTGGAATCGTCCATCGCGACGTGAGTTTCAAGAACATCATGATCGCATTTGAGGGAGACGTGAAGCTGACCGATTTCGGAATCGCCAAGGCCCGAGGTTTTTTGGTGGATAATGAAGGGGAGGTGGTGGCCGGCAAGGCCGATTACATGAGCCCGGAGCAGGCAAATTTCCAAATAACCGACAAAAGGTCGGACCTGTTCTCCGCTGGCGTGGTCCTCGCTCACTTGCTTTTGGGTAAAAACATTTTCAAGGGCGCCTCGCCGGAGGAATCGCGGCAGCGCATGATGAATATGCCGATCCCGGACTTTTCCACGCTCGATGAGCGGATCGATGCGCGGCTCAACGAGATTCTGCAGCGTGCCCTCATGCGTGAGGTTGACAAGCGCCATGCGAGCGGCGACGAATTGCTCTATGATTTGGAGCATTACATCTATCATTCCGGCTACGGGCCGACGAATGAGACACTCGGAAAGTTCATTCGCGAGCTTTTCGGACAGACGGTTCCGCCGGCTGCTCCCAAAAGCGCCTCCCAGATCCAGGAGCACACCGAGCGACTTTACGTCGGAACCTGATCGACCGCCGCCGCACGACTGGCTGGCCAGAATCCAGCGCCTTCCATTATGAGCTCCGCCGGGCCCAATTCCGTCTTGCGCCTTGGACTCATACAAACCGCCTGTTCGGCCGACCCCGCGGTGAACCTGGCGAAAGCTCTCGATTGCGCCGAGCGCGCTGCTGCGGGCGGTGCGCAAATCATTTGCACCCAGGAGTTGTTCTGCTCTCAATACTTCTGTCAGACCGAGGATCACAAATTCTTCAAGCTCGCGGAGCCAATTCCGGGTCCGACGACGGAAGCGTTTCAAAAATTGGCCAGCGCCAAGGAAGTGGTCGTCGTTGCCTCGATCTTCGAGAAGCGCGCCGCCGGTGTCTATCACAATGCCGCGGTGATCATTGACGCGGACGGCTCAGTGCTCGGGCGATTCCGTAAGATGCACATTCCTGACGATCCGCTGTATTACGAAAAATTTTATTTCACGCCGGGAGATCTGGGCTTCCGCGCCTGGCGAACGCGCTATGCCAAAATCGGTGTATTGATCTGTTGGGACCAATGGTATCCCGAAGCAGCGCGGCTAACCGCACTGCAAGGCGCCGAGATTCTTTTTTATCCAACCGCCATCGGGTGGCATCCCTGCGAAAAAGCGGAGCACGGCGAGCGGCAGCATAGCGCCTGGGAAACCATCCAGCGCGGCCACGCGATCGCCAACGGTTGTTTCGTCGCGGTCGCTAACCGTGTCGGACACGAACAACTCTCCGGCGAAGGCATCGAGTTTTGGGGCCAGAGTTTCGTGGCGGGCACCTCAGGTGAAATTTTGGCTAAAGCTGGCGCCCGGGATGAACAGGTGTTGATTGTTCCGATCGATATCCGGAACGTCGAGCTGACGCGGACACACTGGCCTTTCCTGCGCGATCGACGCATCGACGCGTACGCAGATCTGACAAGGCGTCTTGTGGATTGAGTGGTTGACCGCGTGCAGACCGAGCCCGCCACACGGAAAAACTACCGGGGCCGCCTGGCGCCTTCACCTACCGGTTTGCTCCACCTGGGCCACGCGCGCACGTTTTGGACCGCGCAGACGCGCGCGTGGACTGCGGGCGGTACGTTGATCTTGCGAAACGAAGACCTCGATCGTGCCCGTTGCAAGCCGGAATTCGCTGCGGCCCTGCTTGATGACCTGCGCTGGTTTGGTTTTCTCTGGCAGGAAGGACCGGATTGCGGGGGCGCGTTTGGGCCCTATTCACAAAGTGAACGCCACGCAATGTATGTGGCGGCGTTCGATAAACTGGGTACGGGAGGTTTCCTCTATCCTTGTGCGTGTTCGCGCCAGGATGTCTTGCGGTCGCTCCAGGCCCCACACGGAGGCGAGGACGAGCCGATTTACCCCGGCACTTGCCGGCCCTCCAGCTCCTCTCCCTCGACCCTCGCCTCTCAACCCTCGGCACTTCGCCACAACTGGCGCTTCCGTGTTCCGGATGGAGAAGTGATTTCGTTCCTCGACGGGCATTTCGGTTCGCAGCAATTTATCGCCGGCGTGGATTTCGGCGATTTTGTTGTGTGGCGTCAGGACGATGCGCCCGCTTACCAACTCGCCGTGGTCGTGGATGATGCCGCCATGCAGATCACGGAAGTCGTACGGGGTGCCGACCTGCTGAAATCCACCGCTCGACAATTGCTCATTTACCGCGCACTTGGGTTGGAGCCTCCGGAATTCTTTCATTGCCCGCTGCTGCTCGATGATAAAGGCACCCGACTGGCCAAGCGCCACGACGCTCTCAGCCTCCGGGCACTTCGAGCCAACGGACGCACGCCGGACGATCTCTCCGCCAGTTGGGCCGGAAGCGATGATAACTGAGTGAGTCTGGCAAAATTTTCGAGCCTTTCAGTGGCTCAATTATTGAACACTTTTTCGCTCGACGACCCACTCCCTGACTCGCTTCTCAAGGACCTCCAGCGGCAGCGCGCCGTTGTCGAGCACCTGGTCATGGAATTGGCGGATATCAAACCTGTCGCCCAATTCTTTTGCTGCAAAGGCCCGCAACTCTTTTAACTTAAGTTCACCGATTTTGTAGGCCAGCGCCTGCCCCGGCCAGACAATGTAGCGATCCACTTCGACCGTGATGTCATGCTCGGTCTTGCTGGCATTGGCCTGGAAATAGGCAATCGCCTGCTGCCGGCTCCATCCCATTGAATGCATCCCAGTGTCCACTACCAGGCGGATGGCGCGCCACATCTCATAAGTAAGCTGGCCAAATTTCATGTACGGATCGGTGTAAAATCCCATTTCCGGCCCAAGGCTCTCCGAGTAAAGGCCCCACCCTTCGACAAACGCGATGTAACCGCCATGCTTGCGAAACTCCGGCGCGTCTTCCATCTCCTGTGCCAGCGCGATTTGCAAGTGATGACCGGGCACAGCCTCATGCAAGCTCAGCGCCTCCATCTCCCACTTGGGCCGTGTGTTGAGCGCGTACGTGTTCACCATGTACCATCCGGGCCGGCCCGACTGAGGAGCACCGGGCTCGTAATAAGCTGTTGTCTGTGATTTTTCTGCATAGCTGGGAACGACTCTGACGCCGAACGGCAAGCGCGGGAGTTTTCCGAAGAGGTGGGCCAGCTCCGGGTCAGCGCGTTTGGCGATGTCGCGGTAATCGCGCACCAGACTGTCCGCGTCGGAATAGTAAAATTTCGAATCGGTGCGCAGATATTTGCAGAAATCTGCGAAGCCACCTTTGAATCCTATTTGCGCGATCAGCACGTCCATTTCCTGGCGAATGCGTTTCACTTCGGCGAGACCAAGCTCATGGATTTCTTTTGGTGTCAGCGTGGTCGTTGTTGAAGTTCGGACGTTGTGCGCATACCAGGCTTTGCCATCGGGCAAATCACTCATCGCGATCGTTTCGCGCGTCTTCGGCAGATACGTCTTCTCAAAAAACTCGTAGAGCTTTGCAAATGCTGGAATGACATTTTGTCGCAGGGCGGTCTCGGCCATTTTTCGCAACCGCTCTTGTTCGGCTTTTGGCACTTCGCTGGGAAACTCGCGAAATGGGCCGAACATTGCGTTTTTGTCCAGCTCCTCGGTCATCTGATTCTTGATCTGCTGCGGCACGTCCCGGAGCGTGATTCGCGGCGGCGTGATTCCCGCCTCAAGCCCCTTCGACAGCAGCGAAATAGTCTGGTCGATGAGGGCGGGCGCCGAGTTCAGGCGGGCGAGCAAATCCTCGTAGTCCTTCACGCGTTTTCGCGGTGAAAACTCCAGCACGCGTGCTACCTCCTGCTGCACGCCGACCATTTGATTGATCGGCATTAGCTCCCCCTTGAAGCGCGCCCCATCGATTGTGTCCTGCTGATTTCTCAGGAACAGGTCGTAGTTCAACTGATCACTCGCGCTGAGCTTCGACCAATCGATCGACCGGAGGACGCGCATCGGCGCTTGCAGCTCGTGTTTTCGGCGATCGATCGCTTCCAGCGAAACATCGCTCCAGCGATCGTTCTGGCCCGGATAGCCAACCATGGTGGCAAATTCCGGGCTTTCACGCATGGTGTGCTCCCAATCCAGCGTAAATAGCTCGTGCAGCCGCTGAGCGTCGTTTCCCTTCCTGGCAGCCAGCCTGGCGCAGTTCTGGTCGAACTGAGATTCGGCGCAACAGACGGAAGTGGCGGTGAGAGCGAGCGAGGCAACCACGAGCCGGGGCCAGCGAACAGACATAGGTCCATAAAGGTTTATCCAGGGAAACGTCATAGCTGCAGGATAGAGCTCGGACCGTGCGGCGGCAAGGCCGGGCGGAACGGTGTTCCGCGGATTCGGCTCGCCTCAAACTCGCGTTTCTCGATAAAAGGTGGCCACTTGAACTTCACCGTTCCACCGCGTGCCGCCGCGCTCTCAGCGGTCATCCTCTGGGGACTTTCTTTCGTGGCCACCAAAGCGGCGCTGCACGAATTGTCGCCTCTAACGCTGATTTTCACTCGTTTCGCGCTTGGGGTAGGCTTCTTGCTCCTCCTCCTCCGGGGTCGGGGCGTGAATCCCCTGCCGCCGCGCTCGGACTGGCGGGAGCTGGCGGTCATGGGCTTTTTCGGCGTCTTAGTTCATCAGATGCTCCAGGCCTTCGGGCTGACGGTGACAACGGCAGTCCACACTGGTTGGTTGATCGGCCTGATCCCGATCTGGTCGGCCTTGCTCTCCGCAGTGCTGCTCCATGAGCGCTTTGGTGGACTAAAACTGGCCGGCCTACTCGGCGGCTTTGTGGGCGCGATGCTCGTGATTTCCAGAGGCCAGTTCAGTCAGCAAACCTTGCAAATGCCTGCGACGCGAGGTGATTTTTTGATTCTCCTGAGCACGGTTAATTGGGCCGTTTATTCCATCCTTGGCCATGCCACCATCAGGCGGCTTGGGCCAACTCGCGCGACGGCCGGTGCGATGCTCTTCGGCTGGGGGATGCTGGCCCCGTTGTTCATTTTGAATCGAGGCTGGCAGGAATTGCCCCACGTCTCTCCTGGTGGTTGGGGCGCCGTCTTTTTCCTCGGAATCGGGTGCTCCGGCCTGGGCTATCTCTTTTGGTACGGAGCGCTGGAACGCATTGAAGTGTCGCGCGTGGCGGCCTTTCTTTATGTTGAACCGATTGTGACACTAATCGCGGCAGTGCTCTTATTGAATGAACCTGTCCGAGCAACGACTGCCGTCGGAGGACTGCTGGTGTTGCTGAGCGTTTTCCTCATGCAACGCGCACCTAGTTAACAGCTTCATACCGTGTAGCCGCCGACGTGATTCGGCGCTGGTCTGGATATCGGACAGCATGCGCCAACTGACGTCGACGACTACGGCCGCAGAGTTTGACTTTCGACTTCGGCGGCATAGGATGGGGTCTGGAGCATGAAAGTGTTTCTCGCATTGCTCGTGGGCATTCTCGTGGGAGCTGCCGCCGTTTGGTTTTATCACACCGGCCGCGGCAAGTCGGCCGTCCAGGCCGCCGGCGAGGAGATTGTCAGCGCCGGCAAGTCCGCCCGGGACGCCGTGCAGGAGAAGATCCGCGTCCTGGAGCTGCGGCCCGAGCAAGTGCGGGAGGATCTTGCCAAGACCGGCCGGGTAGTCCGGCGCAAGGCGCGTGAAACCGGTCAGGCGATTGCGGACGCAACTGCCGATGCTCGTGTGACCGCGGCTATCAAAGCCAAGCTGGTGGCGAACCTGGAACTCTCGGCCTTAAGCATCTCCGTTAATACGACCGGCGGTGTTGTGACATTGTCGGGAACGGTTCCCTCTCCGGAGGCCATCAGCAAAGCGATGCTGCTGGCAATGGAGACTGACGGTGTGACCGAAGTCATTTCAACATTACAGGTAAAACCTCCCGCGAAGAAGGGTTGACCGGTTCAGGGTCGATTCGACGCGGAAAGGACCGTAGCCGCCGACGTAAGGAGGCGCTGATCAGTTTTGGAGGTAGCAGGTTGGACTTTTCAGTCAGTGCCTCCTTACCTCGTCGGCTACATCTTGGATCCGCCTCGTACCGGTTGTTCTTACCATTATTGGCTTCCCCGACTCGGCTGCCGTGAGTAAGTTGCGTTCATGAGCACATTCGCCGTGGGCCCCGACAAGGAAAGCCAACTGGCGGAGCGCATGGCCGCTCTGGGCGTGAGGGAGTCCGACATCGAGGAAACTTTTGTCCGGTCCGGCGGCCACGGCGGCCAGAATGTGAACAAGAGCGCCACTTGCGTGATGCTGCTGCACCGGCCGAGCGGGTTGCAAGTCAAATGCCAGTCCACTCGCCAACAGGGCCTGAATCGGTTCCTCGCTCGCCGCTTACTGCTCGATAAAGTGGAGCGGCATCAGACCGGAGTTGTCGCGGCCGAGCGCGCCGCACGTGAGAAAATTCGACGTCAGAAACGGCGCCGCAATCGCCGCGCTAAACTGCGAATGCTGGCCGATAAATTACATCAGTCCGCCAAAAAGCAGGCCCGCCGGCTGGTAGCCATGGATTAGCCTATGAAAAAGACTGCTGCAATCGACAAGAAGACCAAAGGCACGCCACCGGGGAAGCCAGCCGGGACGAGTCCGACCGGCAAAATTCATCCGGTGATTATTTATCCGTTCAGGCAACCCGGCGATTTTTCTGACCTGCAAGCGCTTTACGAATTGGTCGCCCGGCTGGAAGCAGAGCCAGGCTTCTACGCTCGCCCGATAACCGTGATGGACCGCAAGACACATTTCGCGATGAACGGGGACAAGGCGTTTCACGATTTCCGCAGAGACGTGGTGGCGAAGCATTCGGAAATCCTGGACGCGTGGTGCGTCGATACATGCCAAATGTGGTACTCCGGCCTTGGAATGGCCTTTGAACGTGGCAAGAACAACGACGTGTACTGGTTGATTCCGGGCGATTTTAACTACGGCACGGCGGTGGGCAATGACGTGTTAGGTCGGCTGCATAATCTGCCGGAGATCATCCTGGAATTGGGCGAGGACCTCTGCATCGGCGAAATCGAGGCCGATCATAACAACCCAAAACAGCTCATCGACACTTATGGAACCTTCGCCTTGCTCTACAATTGGTTTCCGACCGAAGCGGAAGAGATACGACAGTTTACCGAGCGGCCGCGGTCGGAGTTTTTCGCCCTGGGCCACAATTTCTTGCGGGAAGTACTGGCGCAACGCTGGTATGCCTATGAGCAGACCGTGGTGATGCTGTTGCAGGCGGTTTTCGCAAAGAAGCGCATTAGCCGGTTTTTTGTTGGTAATATTTCCGACCTGCCGGAAGGGCGCGAGTCGGTGGCTTCGGCGTTGCAACAGGTCGAGCGCACCGAACGAGTTCTCAAAGCGCTTTGGCGCGAGCGCCATCAAGCGAAAGCGAGTTGGTTCGAGGATTATAGGCTCCTCGAAGCTCAATCTGAGCACGTGCGGCGCACGGCCCTGACGATCTTCCAACATCTCCTGGGCTGACCCCGGTTTTGGCTACCGGGGATTCTCCCGGGAGGGTCCGTAATCTTTGGCGCGTCGAAAAGTTGCGCGCGTTCCGCGAGCGATTATCTTTGAAGCAGTAGGAAGAGTTGCGCTCCCACCACGCTGGGCAGGCGAAACCGATGACGCCGCACATATGAAGATCCTGTTGCAGAACCTCCACACCAAGCTCTACTTCAGCCTATTGGGGGCCTGGACCTCAAACCCCAAGGCGGCCTACGATTTCCGCCACTCCGAGCGGGCGCTTGATTTCGCTCATCGCACCGAACTCACCTACTTTCAAGTTGTCGTTGAATTTCTAGACCCGGCATGGAATAAGGTTGTGCCCTGTCCTGTCCCCATCGCCACTCTCTCCCGGCAGGCTCGCGGCTAGGTCGCAGGGATATTTCACCGAAGCTCTCTCAAAATTGTAGGAGCCGACGTCAGGAGGCTCTGATCAATTTTGAATTTTGGATTGATCCTTCGGCCAGAGCCTCCTGACGTCGGCTCCTACAATTTCGGGAACGAACATGCTCTTGTCCCGCTAGCATGAGACGATATCCTCGGCCTGGATTTTTAGATGGAACTCAACATTTATGCTCCGCTGCCGCAGCGGAAGGATTTTCGAATCGGCATCCTCGGCAGCGGGTTCATCGTCAATGACTGTCACCTGGTCGCCTACCGCAAAGCAGGTTTCAACCCGGTGGCGATTGCTTCCCGAACTCGCGCTCGTGCCGAGCAGGTAGCCAACTGGCATCAAGTTCCCAAAGTCTATGATACCTATGATCAACTGCTGGATGATCCCGGTATCGAAGTGTTGGACGTGGCGGTGCCGCCTCAGGCGCAACTGGGCTTTATCAAAACCGCGTGTGCCCGGAAAACGGTCAAAGGCATACTGGCGCAGAAACCGCTGGGCATGAACTATGCCGAGGCCGAAGAAGCCGTCGCAGCGTGCGAAGCCGCCGGCATCACCCTCGCCGTGAACCAAAACATGCGCTACGACCATTCCGTGCGCGCCGCCAAGACCCTTCTGGACAATGGCACAATCGGTGAACCGGTTCTTGCAACGATCGAAATGCGCGGTATTCCTCACTGGATGGATTGGCACAAGGATCTCGGCTGGCTGACGCTCCGCATAATGTCGATACATCACCTGGACACATTCCGATATTGGTTCGGCGAACCGGAAGGAATTTATTGCAGCGTCCGGCCCGATCCGCGCACCAGGTTCCAACACCAGGATGGGATCTGCACCTACATCCTGGAGTTCAGCAAGGGCCTGCGGTGCGTTGGCATTGACGACACCTGGACCGGCCCGGCAAAGGAAGATTGTCCGAGCGAGAATTATATTAGATGGCGCATCGAGGGATTAAATGGCCTGGCCATCGGCGACATCGGCTGGTGCAAAGACCCTTACACGACACCTTCCACGATTCGCTATGCCGCCCGGGGCCAGACGACATTCCAATGCCCGGTCTGGCCTGAGAGTTGGTTTCCGGACGCGTTCATTGGGACGATGGCGCAACTGCTTGTCGCCCTGGAAACCGTAACCGAACCAGCCATCAGCGGCCGCGATAATTTGAAAACGATGGCACTGGTCGAGGCTGCCTATCTGAGCGCCGCACAGTTCAGATCGGTTGAACTGAGCACGATATTGGCCGCCAAAGGCGTGCCGGTGCGGCCCGAACTAAGACGCCAAGGGTTCTTCAGCCGATTGTTTTCGCCACCGGAAATTGCGGTCGGCCAATCACGGAGTGCATCGATCTCTGATGAATGTCTGAACAGCTTCACTCCCAGGGCGCAGCAGGTATTGGTTCTAGCACGCAAGGAAGCCGATCGACTGAACCACCACTTTGTTGGGACGGAACATCTCCTGTTAGGGTTGATCAGCTTGGGCCAAGGCGTCGCGGTCAACGTGCTCTTGAAGCTCGGTCTCGACCTCGAATCGGTCAGGGCCGCGGTGAGAAAAGAGGTCGGCGTTGCGCCAGACCAGAAGATAATCGGCAATGTCCCCTTCACACCTCGCGTCAAGAAAGTCCTCGCGCTGGCAGCAAAGGAAGCCAAGGCACTACACCACACCTACATCGGAACCGAACACATCCTGCTGGGGCTGCTTCAAGAGGACGAAGGGCTGGCTGCTCGGGCCCTGAAAACATTTGGCGTGAACCCGGAAACCACGCGCCAGGAAATCCTCAAAGAACTCGACCCAAATTTCGGCAAATAGCCATCCACTCGTCACGCATCACGCATCACGCATCACGTTTCACGTTTCACGTTTCACGCATCACGCCCCATGAAACTCGGCCTCATCAACAGCGCCTTTTACCAGGCTGGTGTGCCCACCGTCACCGGTCTGAACCACATCGCTCGCATCGGTTTCGATTGCGTCGATATCGCCACGGAGGCGGTGGGCATCTCGCGAGCGGAGGTGCGTCGGGTGGCGCGGGCGACCGAACGGCTGGGCTTGCCCGTCATTTCGTTGCCGTTCACAGCCTCGGGCTTAATCGATTTTCAGAAACCGGTGCGCGAATTTCACATCGAACGATGCAAGCGGTTCATCGATCTGGCGCGAACCTGGAGCGGGAAAAACATCCTGGTTGTGCTGGGCGAATATATCTGGCAACGCGAAGTCATCCCGCCTGAGCGGCAATGGCAATGGGGACTGGAAAGCTGCCGCCGGTTGGGCGATTATGCGGACAAGAAGGGAATTGATATCGCCCTGGAGTTGGAGCCATTCCGCCTCAGCCTGCTCAATAGCGTGGACACTATGGTCCGGTTCGTGAACGAGTGCCGCCATCCGCGTGTGCGGGCCAATGTCGACATCAGCCACCTCGTTTTGTCTGACGTTGGCCCCGGCGAAATAAAGAAGCTCAAAGGCAAAGCGATCCACGTCCATCTCAGCGATTGCGATGGCAAGGTGCACGGCGATCTGCCGCCGGGCCGGGGAGTCGTGAAGTTCGGGCCTTATTTGCAGGCCATCAAGGAGCTAAAGATGGATGGCGTCATTTCCATCGAGCTCGAGTACGCGCCCGATCCCTCCAGAGTCGTCGAATGGGTGACCGAAGCTTATCGGGAAACGGCCAAACGCATGGAGTTGGCGGGATTAAGGGATAAGCCTGTAAAAAGTTAAAGCGCGAAAAGCCTTACCTTCGGATTGTGTAGCCGCCGACGTCAGTCGGCGGAAGTCGAGTATCCGTTGAACGAAATCCGCCGACTCACGTCGGCGGCTACAGGCTTCACCGCTTCGACGATTCAACCTCTGTCTTACGAACCTGACTCAACAGACCAACGGCCAGGCCGGCGGCAATCGCGAGGCTTCCCAAGAAGTGTCCCCAGTGCAGTTTCTCGCCCAGCCACAGCGCCGCGACGGCGACCCCGAAAACCGCCTGGGCGAAGATCGTCAATGCCGCGACACTGATCGGACAATCACGAATCACCAGAAACCAAACAGTGTAGCCGACGGAAGTGCAAACAACTCCGAGAGCAGCCAGCAGGAGCCAGGAGAGGGCGGGCAGCGATGCGGCAACGTGAAGCGTCGCCGGGCCATCGATCACCAGATTTGCCGCCGTGCCCACCGCCAGCGAAATCGCCAGCATCTTCATTGCACTGGCCCGCATGACGATCGGTTTGCCCATGACCGTATAGGCCGCTTCGCACAAGAACGACGAGATGAAGATCAAGCTCGCCGTCAGTCCCGTCCACTGGAAATCCGCCCGCCAAATGCCATTGAGCAAGCCGACTCCGAGCATGCCCAAAGCAAATCCCAGCAGCCGGCGCGGCCCGATATGCTCACCCAGAAAGAGGGCCGCTACTACTGAAGTCACTAGTGGCTCCAGCGCCATCAGCACCGCCGAATTGCCCGCGGTCTCCAATTGATTGCCGTACACCTGCAACCGTTGTCCGAGAACGTATAGCATCAGCCCCATGAAGCAGGACCGGACCAGATCGTTGCCGCGAGGCGAGATTCCGGGCAACCAGGGCCAAGCGACCAGCAACGAGATGGCTGCCAGGCCGAAACGAAGTGTCACAATGCTGCCGCTCGAAACCGCTGGGCCGAGCGCTTTGTAGGCCGAGAACACAGCGCCCCAGAAAAAGTTCATTGCCAGGAGCAGAATCAGGTGCGCCGGTTTCATGTTGTTCAGATGGCGGCGCCGAAGAAATAGATTTGCCCGCTGGGTGGCAAGCAGGGAGTTGGCAGGACGATGCAATGTAGCCGCCGAGGTAAGTAGGCGGTGACTGGATTTTGGATTGTGGATGTTGGATTTCGGATATTTGACTCAGATTCCGCTTGCCTGTGCTCGCGCTCCTTCTAAATTCGCGCCGTGGACGATTCTCAACTCAGAGAATACTTGCCAGTGCTCATGCTCGGCCTGCTGGCAGTGGCCTTTTCTTTTGGCATGTTGATCCTGTCGGTCCTGCTGGGGAAAAAAGGCAAGCGCACGCCGATCAAAGACACTCCCTACGAATGCGGCATGCTCCCGATCGGCGAAGGCAGCACGCGGCTCTCGGTAAAGTTCTACCTGGTTGCAATGCTGTTCATCCTTTTCGACATCGAGGTGGTGTTCCTCTATCCCTGGGCTGTGGTTTACAAATCGATGCTCAAGGAAAGTCCCGGCCTGATTCTGGGCTCGATGCTCACCTTCCTGGCGGTGCTGCTCGTCGGCTACGTTTACGCGCTCAAAAAGGGGGCGTTTGACTGGAAGTCGTAATACCGGGAGCGCGGATTTTTTTGTGGGCGTTTCCCGGTCTTGGCGCATCGCGCATCTCGATATGATAAAGTTTGGCACCAGCGGCTGGCGCGGGCTCATCGCCCGCGATTTCACCTTCGAAAATGTGCGACTGGCCACGCAAGCCATCGCTGATTATCTGGCTGGGATCGAATACCCAAAGTCAAAGGAGGTGATCGTCGGTTACGACACGAGATTTCTCGGACGCGAGTTTTCGCTGGCAGCCGCCGAAGTGCTGGCGCGAAACGGATTGGCTCCCCTGCTCTGCCAGCGCGACGCGCCGACACCAGTAATCGCTCATTCGATCCGCGCCCGCAAGGCGCTCGGCGGGATCAACATGACCGCCAGTCACAATCCCGCGGAATATCAGGGACTGAAGTTTTCCACGTCCAATGGCGCACCCGCGCACCCGGAAGTAACGAGAGAGATCGAAGAAAACGTGACGCGCCGGCTGGCGGAGAATTGGACGTTTGATGGGGAAATTATCGGCACCTACCAATGCAAGATCTTCGATCCGCAGCCGGACTACTTCAGACAATTGCGCAAGCTCGTGGATTTCGCAGCCGTTAAGAAGGCGAAGCTCAAGGTGGCAGTCGAATTCATGTACGGCACGGGACGCGGATATCTGGACAAATTGCTTGAGGGAGCTGACGCGAAAGTCACCGCCTTTCACAACGAATTGGATCCGCTCTTTGGCGGCCATCATCCGGAGCCGAATGCCGAGGGCATGGCTGAGGTCAGCCGATTCGTCCGCCGCGGCAAGGCGCAGCTCGGACTCGGGTTGGACGGCGACGCGGATCGGTTCGGGATTGTGGACGCGGACGGCACCTGGCTGACGCCGAACCAGGTCCTGGCTTTGACGCTTTATCATTTGAAGAAAAACCGTGGCTGGACGGGCGCCGTGGTGCGCACGGTCCCGACCAGCCATCAGGTGGACGCTGTCGCCGCTCTGCTTGGTGTGGAGGTTCGCGAAACACCGGTCGGCTTCAAATACATCGGCGCTTTGATGGAAAGCGAACCGATCATTGTCGGTGGCGAGGAATCCGGCGGACTAAGCGTCAAAGGCCATGTGCCAGAAAAGGATGGCATTTTGGCGTGCCTGCTAATGGCTGAGTTGGTCGCCGCTGAACGAAAGTCCTTGGGCCGAATTTTGAAAGATCTCGAGCGACAGATCGGCCAGTTTCACACCCAACGCATTAACGTCGCGATTCTGCCGGAAGCCAAAGAGGCACTGCTCAAGCGCCTCGGTTCAGGTCTGCCAACCATCGGGCCTTTCAAGGTCGAAAAATTTATCACGACGGACGGCTTCAAGTATTTGCTGCCACAGAACGAATGGGTGGCTTTTCGCGCCAGCGGGACTGAACTGCTCATCCGCTGCTATCTGGAGGCCAAATCTGCGGCGCACTTGAAACAGCTCCGCGCCGCGTGCCGCGCGCTGCTCGCGTAAGTCAGAATTGCAGGAGCTTCCTCAAGGATGTCTCGCTCAAGCCGACTAAAGGTAGGACGCTGTCCCCGGGCCATCGCGACGCAGTCCCAACCTAGGATTTTGCTCAGGTTCCTCCGTATTCGTCGGCCCGCTGGATACATATATCCGAAAATCTGTCATTTTCGCACAGATTTCCAGTGTGGCATCTGCAAGTGAGGATGCCAATAAAGGGATCTGCCACGTGCTTCGCGAGGCGTATGGAGTGCGTCCGGCTTGCCGGCGCTTTCGACCGTCGGGGACCGCGCCAAAGCGGGAGCAAGCTCCGCGCACTCCAAACGCTTCGCGTGGTTCGGCCGCGGTTAGCCCCCTTAATAACGTCGCGCCTTAGCTGCTTTGGTGCCGGCTCCGCCGGCCTGAGGCGAGCGCGCCCTACCTTTCAGACCTCACGCCATTTGGGCAACACGCCCTGATGTCGGCTCCTACAATTGGAGCGAAGCCACCAAAACTCGCTGGTTGTCTACTTTCTCAGTTTTTTCAGAGCACGCGACGCAGGCCTTTTTACGTGTGAAATGGATTTTGTGATCGTCGCGCCATGCATGATTTGCTTTTTGTCTTTCACCTTCGCGAGGGAGTTTGCGTGCGCTTCTCTCATTAGTCTCTTCATGTACGCCTTCGGAAAATCGCCCTTGTTCTTGACGAGGATGTATCGGTACTGATTTCCCTCCCCAAGCAGAATTTCCTTCGGATCCGCAAGCTCCGCGCCCCAGTAAAAACCAAAATGCACGTTCCCGCTGCTTCGCCCAAGCGCGATCGAACAAAAGGTGTGTCCAACACGATCCGTGGGCGACCAGCCAACTGCCAGAGCGTTGTAATTGTCGTAAATGAGCTCATTGCAATCCGGGTACAAGTCCCAGATGAAATCTCTCAACCATAAAGCCCTTTCCTTCATGTCGTTGGAAAACGGCTTAAGGAACTTCAACAAATCTTCTGTCTGCTCTTTGCTCATCGGGTTGCTTTTTCGTGTCGCACGTCAACTCAAAACCTTGCCGGGCCAGTCACGCCAGGTATTGAAACAGAGCGCGCACGCGGCGTCGAGTGAAGCGTGATCGTTGGGGTTGCAGCGTGGAGCGGCCATGGAACGAAGGGCGGGGTTGAGCATTGGTTCTGATGGGATGGGCTAACATCAAAGTCAGTGCGAAATGGCGCATCTCAGGGCAAGTTCGTGAGAGCAATGGAGCAGGGTCGGCGTCGTCACCATACGAGGACTCTTGAGCAAGGCCGGGGACAAGCTGTCCCCGCCCCTATTTGTGGCGCTGTCAGGATGAGCCCCCAGTTCCGGACCTCGGCTTTTGGGCTTGAAATTCGGCCTTATTCTGTCTATTATCGAGCCAGAAAGAGCCTCATCGAATGCAGGTCCATCATAACGGCCGTTGGTCACGCGCTACGGCCAAACAGTTTGCAATCTTCCACCAAATGTTCCCACATTTTCGCTCCGCCTCACAGCTCGGTCTGCGGCTTGCCAAATCCGCCCGCCTGTCAGTAGCCAGCGCAATGATTGCCCTGGCCGGTGTTGAGCGCGCCGGCGCGCAGCCCGCCACTTTCGCCGGCAATGCCCAACACACAGCCCTCTACAGCACGCCCGCCCAGCCTTTGGCTCGAGCGCGCTGGACCACAGCGATTAATCTGGACAACTCTGGCGTGGACGCGCATTACGGCGCTCCTTTGATTACGCCGGCCAACACCGTAATCGTCCCGATAAAAACGACCAACGGTGTCCAGATTGCTTTTCAGGTGAGCGCGTTCGAAGGAGCCACGGGCCGGTTGAAGTACACGCTCACTACCGACTATATGATCGCCCCTTATGGCAATGGCTGGATACCGGCGTATCAGCCGGGGCTCGCGGCCGGCCCCTCCGGCTTGCGACTTTACTACGCCGGCGCCGGCGGCACGGTTTATCACATCGATAATCTCGATTCCGATACGCCTGGCGCTCCAGTACATGAATGTTTCTACACGAACATAAATAATTACAGCTCGAACGCCGCCGCTTTCAATGGCACCATTTTCATTAACACACCATTTACCGCCGACACAAACGGCGTCGTCTTCTTCGGGTTTCGCACGCAAGGCACGGCTCCCACTCCACTGAACACGACCAACAGCGGTTTCGTTCGAATGGATTACGCCGGCAACGCAATTTACGTGTTGGCAGGTACGGCGGCGGCCGACAATCTGATCTACCGCGACTCCCACAACTGTGCGCCGGCGCTGAGCAACGATGGCAACACGTTGTACGTGGCTGTGAAAGGCGCCAACGCCTATTATGCGTATCTTCTCGGCTTGGACAGCGCCGCACTCGCCACTAAATACCGCCGGCTGCTGCTGGATCCGCGCAATGGCAACTACGCGGGCGTCCCGGACGACGCCACGGCCTCTCCGATGGTGGCCCCCGACGGCGACGTGTTCTTTGGAGTTCGCGGCAACTTCAATTCGCCTGACGGCTCGCGAGGGTTTACGCTGCATCTGAGCGCGGATCTTCAAACCCAAAAGACTCCCTCCGGATTCGGCTGGGACTACACTGGGGCGATCGTGCCGACGAACATGGTTCCTTCCTACACCGGAGCCTCCCCTTACCTCCTTTTCAGCAAGTATAATAACTATGCTAATAGCGGCGATGGCGACGGAATCAATCGCCTCGCCTTACTCGATCCGAACGCCACTCAGATCGATCCGCATCCGTCGGCCCCCGGGTTGGTGGAAATGCGCGAAGTGATGACGGTAATCGGCTGCACGCCGGACACGAACCACCAAAGCGTATCCTTTCCCTATGCCGTCCGTGAATGGTGCATCAATACCGCGGCCGTCAACCCCGCCACCAAAAGCATCTTCGCGCCGAGTGAGGACGGCCACATTTACCGCTGGAACCTGGCGCTCAATTCGCTCGTTGAGACGTTCAGATTGACTGCGGGGTTTGACGATCCCTACGTGCCGACGGTCATTGGTCCCGACGGGGCCATCTATACGCTCAATGGCGGAACTTTCTTCACGCTGGGCGGTCTGACAAACGTCAGCATATCAATCACTTCCTCCATTCCGGACCTTCGCAACTGTGTTGTAGGGCAACCAGTGACGTTCACTGCGATTGTCACCAACCTGGACTCCCTCGGCCCAGCCCCGACCGGCACTGTCACTTTCCTGGATCTGACCTATCACAATCTGAACGCCGAAACCAACACGCTGGCAGCCAATGTACCGCTGGTGAACGGAGTCGCAGCCGTAACCACCTCCGCACTGAGCGCGGCAACCAATTCCACATATCTTGGCAACCATTTCATTTCAGCCACCTACAGCGGAGACTCCTCGTTTCAGGCCGCCGCCGCGACGCTCATCCAAAAGGTACATGCCAGCGCTTCCACAACCTCCCTTGTCTCCTCCAACTTCGGCAACTCCGTCACGTTTACCGCGACCGTAGCCTCCAGCCTGCCGGGTGCCGGAACACCTTCGGGGATGGTTTCGTTTTGGGATGGCTCGTCCTTCCTCGCCCAAGTCCCGCTCAACGGCAGCGGACGCTCTACCTTCACCGCAACAAATCTGGGTGGCGCCAGCCACTCCGTTACGGCGAGTTACGCTTCCGACACGATTTTCGCGTCAAGCGCTGGGAGCCTTATCCCGACGCCGCCGTACCTAATTGGACCAGCCGTGCTGAGCAATGGCGGCTATCAGTTGAACTTCACTAACATCAGCGGAGCGCCATTTACTGTGATCTGTGCGGGGAATCTGGTGGTGCCTCAGAGTAATTGGATTGTACTCGGTTTGGCCACTGAAACTGTCCCCGGTCAATTCCAGTTTGTGGATTCCGAAACCAACAACATCGTGCAGCGGTTTTACCGCGTCCGCTCGCCTTGAGTTGAGATGATGAACAACTCTATGCCTTTGAACCTTTCGGTCATGGAGCTGAGCCTTTGCTCGACGCGGAAGAGATACCTGCTCCGACTGTTTCCTTCCCCCTCACCCCGGCCCTCTCCGCAAGGGAGAGGGGGAATTCTTTCCAGCGCTTCGGCAGTTCAAACGATGTTAGGTTCACAGACGGCCAGGCGGCGATTCTCCCTCTCCCTTGCGGAGAGGGCTGGGGTGAGGGGAAACGGGACCCAGTCTTATCTCGTGCCCGGAGTGACACCGGGAACTGTCAACGTCTATGAGTCTCCCCGGTCGAGCCGGGTGTGGCCCAAAGGATTAGAATGAGACTGGCAATTTTCCTGATTCTCGGAGGCTGGCTTTGTTCCGGAGCGTTGTTCGGGCAGGAGGCGGCTGAAGAAGCCGAGGATCAATTGTTTCACGATGACCCAGCGGCGACCTTCGCGGATCCTGTGGCCCGGCTGCAACAGGGGCTGGCCGGCGGAACTGCAAAACTCAAGTTCGAAGCCGGCCGCGGTTATCTTTCGTCCCTGCTGGAAGCATTGGGAGTGCCCGTTTCGTCCCAATCGTTAGTGTTCTCAAAAACCAGTTCACAGCGGGACCAAACCTGTCCCAGGACTCCGCGGGCCATCTATTTTTCGGATGACGTTTCCGTCGGCTTCGTGCCTGGCGCTTCCGTCATCGATTTGGCGGCCGTGGATCCGAATCGCGGTCCCATATTCTACACGCTGGAGCAAAGCTCCAGTTCGCCGCCAAAGTTCACCCGGCGCACAGATTGCCGGCAATGTCATCTGGGGCCCAAGACGCTAAATGTGCCGGGGCTGCTCGTCAAGTCGGTCTATACCGCGCCCGACGGAATGCCGCTTGCGAAGGTGGATGGGTTCGTCAATGGGCACAACTCGCCGCTCGAACAAAGGTGGGGCGGCTGGTATGTGACGGGCACACACACTGGCTCTCTCCACCTGGGAAACCTTCGCGCCACTAACCGAGACCATCCGGAGCAACTGGACCTCGCGGCCGGCGCGAACGTCACCAATTTGTGCGATCGGTTCGACACGTCGCCGTATCCCTCGCCGCACAGCGATCTGGTGGCGTTGCTGGTTCTGGAACATCAGGTGCGAATGCAAAACCTTCTGACGTGGGCAAATTATGAGACGCGAGCCGCTTTGGACCAGAAGGCACCTGCCGCAGGGATTGCGTCGGCTGCAGATGCCAGGTTCGTGGCCTCGCGGTCGGCTATCCGTGCGGAAACAGGAGTGGCCGGAGGAAACCGGTCAGACTGGGCCCAGCAGTGCATCAAGCTGGCGGGCGAGTCGCTTCTGGAATACATGCTCTGTAGAAACGAGGCGTCGCTGAAAGGACGAGTTACCGGCACTTCGAGCTTCGCGACAGAGTTTGAGCGCCGTGGGCCGCGAGATTCCAAAGGCCGGTCCCTGCGCCAGCTCGACCTTCAGAAGCGTCTGCTTAGGTACCCTTGCAGCTTCCTGGTTTACTCACCTGCGTTCGACGCTTTGCCAAAAGAGATGAAAGCCTATTTGTGGGGCCGCCTTGAGCAGATTCTCACTGGCCAGGACCAGACCGCAACTTACGCGACTTTGAAACCACAGGAACGACAGGCGGTGTTGGAAGTCCTGCTCGAGACCAAACCTGAGTTCGCGGCCTGGTTGCAAAAATGAGGGCGGTGTCCCCGTGCGAGCCACTGCTTGCGAATTGACCGCTTCTCCTGGTTGTCGCATCTTCTCGACATGTCCTCTTCCGGTTGGATCGCTCCTGCCGCGCTGCTCTGCTCGCTGAGTTTCACGTTGGCACGGGGCGCAGCCGTGACGTCGCCAGGATACTTCGACCACACCCTCCGACCGCTGTTGAAGCAGTACTGCTTCCCCTGTCATTCCTCGGAAAAGCACAAGGGTGACTTTGACATGGAGCGATTCTCGTCAGTCGCAGAGATCAAACGGCATCCGAAAGTGTGGCAGGAGGTTGCTGAGAAATTGGCAAATCATGAGATGCCGCCGGAGGAAAAGCCGCAGCCATCGGCGGCCGAACGGGAACGACTTTCGCATTGGGTGGTCGCGGTGCTCGACGCCGTGGCCCAGGAGCGAGCCGGCGATCCCGGACCGGTCGTGCTGCGGCGGCTCTCCAACGCGGAATACACTTACACCATTCAGGACCTGACGGACGTCGAGTCCCTGCAACCCGCGCGCGAGTTTCCCGTCGATGGCGCCGCCGGCGAGGGCTTCATGAACACCGGCCAGGCGCTGGTCATGTCTCCCTCGCTCCTGACGAAGTATTTCGACGCGGGCAAGGAAATCGCCAGTCACGCGGTGCTGTTGCCGGACGGCATCCGTTTCTCGCCGAAAACGACCAGACGCGATTGGACCGAGGAAATTCTGCAGGAGATTCGCGCGTTCTATCGGCAATTCACTGACCCGCGCGGCGGCGACAAGGTGAACCTTCAAGGAATTGTGTTTGAAACCAACGAAGGCGGCCGATTGCCGGTGGAGAAATACCTCGCGGCGACACTCGCCATGCGGGGCGTGGCTGCCAAAGACAATCAGGGTCTCGACGCCTTCGCGCGCGAGCGCGGCTTGAACGCCAGGTACCTGCGAGCCCTGAGCGCAACACTCTCCGCAGGCGAGCCGTCGCTCCTGCTCGACAAGTTGCGCGCACGCTGGCGCAAGGCAAAACCGGACGAGGCCGCCGAGCTCGCGGCGGAGGTAGCGCAGTGGCAGAAAGCCTTATGGAAATTCAACACGGTTGGCCATATCGGGAAGCTCGGTGGACCAAAGGCCTGGATGGAGCCGGTCAACCCGCTCATTGCGAAGCAAGAAGTGCGGCTCAAAGTTCCGGCCGCGCCTGAAGAAAAGGAAGTTACGCTTTACCTCGTCGCGTCCGATGCTGGAGATGGAAATGAGAACGATTTTGTGGTCTGGGAAAAACCGCGGCTGGTGGCGCCCGGCCGACCGGATTTGTGGCTGCGCGATGTGCGCGAAGTCAGCCGTGAGCTGGTCCAGCGTCGCGAGCGAATTTTCGCCAGCGCGGCCAAGTGCTTAAACGTGGCGGCGGAGGCAGACGCGTCTCATTACGCTACTAATATTGCTGAGCTTGCTCGCAAGCACGACATCGATGCCGAGGCGCTCGTCGCCTGGCTGGACTTTCTCGGCATCGGGGCCGGCGACGCCCTCAAGATTGATTCATGGTTTACGAACAAAATGACTAAGGTCTCAAACTATGATTTCATCAACGGCTGGGGCAGTCCCGATACGCCAAGCCTCTTTGCGAACTCATCCGACCAGCACGTGCGGATCCCCGGCAACATGAAGCCGCACGGCGTGGCAGTGCACCCCTCCCCGACGCTGCAAGCCGCTGTCGGCTGGCGCTGCCCGACGGACATCACGGCGCAGGTCCAGGCTAGGGTCACTCACGCGCATCCGGAGTGCGGCAATGGCATCACCTGGTCGCTCGAACTGCGGCGCGGCGTCACGCGCCAACGCCTGGCTTCGGGCACCGCTCAGGGAAATAAGGAAGTCAAGATCGGTCCCTTCGAGGATCTCGCCCTCAGTAAAGGAGACCTTGTTTCCGTGCTCATCGGACCGCGAGATGGCAATCACGCCTGCGACCTGACGGCGGTTGATCTTGTGCTTACCACTCTCCCTCTCGCCGGAGTGCGCCCGTCCTCGGGCGCAGCAATTTCCCAGTCGCCAAAGGCATCACGAGAATCCAGCGATCCGGCCCCGACAGGGCATGCTGCGCCCGAGGACGGGCGCACTCCGCCAAACGCATCCTCGAACTCACTGACATGGGACTTGGCTGCCGACGTATCCACCGACGTGCTCGCCGGAAATCCTCACGCAGACCGCTTCGGCAATGAAGGCGTGTGGCACTTCTACACCGAGCCGGATAACGGCGGCAACGGTGTCGCCGTATCAATTCCTGCCGGCTCGCTCCTCGCCAGGTGGCAATCGGCGTCGAAGGTTCAAGAGAAACGGAAGCTGGCTGACGAGTTGCAGAATTTACTCACATCCGGGCCGCTGGGTGCGAAGGACAGTCCTGATGTTAAGTTATATCAACAACTCGCCTCGCTCAGAGGACCTTTGTTCAACCTCAAACCAGGTAGCCGCCGACGTGAGGAGGCGGACTCTACCAACGCACCAACTTCCCACGCGACGGCTCATCGCAAACAGCTCCCGAAGACCACACCTGACGCGCAAGACTCTGGCTGGGGACTCGATCCCGCGCTCTTCGGCCTGCACCCAAACGAGCAGACTAACGACGCACGCATCACGCATGAGATCGACCCCGCCAGCCTCTACGTCCACGCCCCTTCAGTGATCGAATTTCGCCTCCCCGCCGACCTGGCGGCAGGCTGTGAGTTCGTCACCACCGGCATGCTCGAATCCGAGGTGGGCGCTGAAGGCAGCGTGCAGCTTCAGGTCCTTACCACCAAACCTGACCGCGATTCTGGGCTTTTACCTGCCACGGTCACGGCAACTCAAGCCAATGGACCGTGGACGTCTGACAATCGAAGGATCGCCCTGGCCACACCGGTTGTCGTGAACGAGCACAGCCAGGTCCGACAGCGGTTCGAGGCCGCCTTCGAGGAATTCCGGCTATGGTTCCCTACGGCGCTGTGTTACACCAAAATCGTTCCGGTCGATGAAGCAGTCACTTTGACCTTGTATTATCGTGAAGACGACCAGCTTGCGCGCCTGATGCTCGATGATGAGCAGAAGGCGAAGCTCGACCGCATGTGGGATCAACTCCACTACATCAGCCACGACGCTCCGCAACTAGTCGATGCCTTCGAGCAACTCTGGCAATACGCGACCCAGGATGCCGACCCGAAGGTGTTCGAGCCGTTGCGCAAGCCCATCCAGGAACGCGCTGCGGCCTTCCGGCAGCGGCTCATTGATACAGAGCCGAGGCATGTTCGGGCAGCACTCGATTTCGCCAATCGGGCCTACCGACGCCCCCTAAGCGCCAGTGAACAGGAGGATCTGCAAGGCCTTTATCGTCGGCTTCGCGAGCAGGAGGTCGCTCACGATGAAGCTATCCACCTCCTGTTGGCGCGCGTTTTGGTGGCGCCAGCGTTTCTGTATCGTGCTGAAAATCCAGGCCCCGGCGTGGCCCAGGTGGCCGTTAACGACTGGGAACTTGCGAACCGGCTGAGCTACTTCCTCTGGTCCTCGATGCCTGACCCCGAGCTGGCTGCGAACGCCGCGGCGGGTAAACTGCACAAGCCGGAAATCCTGGCGGGGCAAACCCGGCGGATGCTGGCCGACGCGCGCGTGCGGCGGCTGGCGATCGAGTTCGCTTGCCAGTGGCTGCATATCCACGACTTCGACACCCTCGACGAAAAGAGCGAGCGCCACTTTCCCACCTTCGGCGGCCTGCGAGCCGCAATGTACGAGGAATCGATTTTGTTCTTCACCGATTTGTTCCGGAGAAACGAGTCAGTTCTAGATATTCTCGATGCCGATTACACCTTCCTCAATCAATCGCTGGCGGAACATTATGGCATTTCCGGCGTGAAAGGATCGGAATGGCGGCGCGTGGAGGGCGTCAGGAAATTCGCGCGCGGCGGCATCCTCGGCCAGGCAAGCACGCTGGCCAAACAATCCGGGGCCTCGCGGACCAGTCCTATTCTGCGAGGCAACTGGGTGGCCGAAGCGCTCCTCGGAGACAAACTGCCCAAGCCACCCAAGGACGTTCCCCGACTGCCCGAGGACGAAGCCACGGAAAATCTTACCGTTCGGCAATTGACCGAGAAACACGACACCGACCCCCGCTGTTTTGTGTGCCACCGGCGCATCGACGCCTTCGGCTTTGCCCTTGAAGGATTCGATGCCATCGGCCGCCGCCGAGAGCACGACCTCGGCGGCCGCCCTATCGATTCAAGGGCAAAAGCGATGGACGGCACCCAGTTCGAGGACATCAGCGGGCTGCGCGAATATCTGCTGACGCAGCGCCGCGACGCCTTCCTGCGGCAGTTTTGCCGCAAACTTTTGGGTTACGCCCTGGGTCGCGCCGTGCAATTGTCCGATGAACCGCTGTTGAAGGAAATGCGCGCGCAAATGAATACGAACGGTTGTCGAATCGGCGCTCTGGTTGAAGCCATCGTCCTGAGCCATCAATTCCGCGAAATTCGAGGAAAAGAAATGGCTTACGAGGACTGACTACTCCGCTTCAGTTAAAGCTGCGTACCCTTCGATCGCCATAAACTGACCGACGGCCGCACCTTCCCTCAGTTTCCTGACTTGCGAATACTCCTTTGAGTGCCAAAACGCCTTCGCCTGATCGAGGCTCGGAAACTCAATAATTACAACTCGGCGCGTGTCTTCCGGCCCTTCGAGCGTGACCGTCTCGCCGCCGCGTACTATGAATCTTCCCCCGAATTGTTCAATGACCGCTGGTGTGGCTTTCGTGTATTCGCGGTAACGACTCCAAACAGTCACCTCCACTCGGGCGATAATGTAAGCTGGCATAGGGCGGACAATGAAGCCGGATAGAGCGCGCGACGCCAGACTAAAGACAAAGCCGGGCGTGACGCAGGACCAGTTCCAGAACGCACGCAAGTGGCAGTAGCCGCCGAGGTGAGGAGGCGGATTTTCCTTGCTCGCAACCGAGTTCCGCCTCCTCACGTCAGCGGCTACAAGTCTCCGTCTGCTTGACCGCGCAGACTTCTGCCCTAGGTTGTTGGGCCTATGGAATATGTGAATCTCGGTTCGACTGGTTTGAAGGTTTCGCGCATTTGCCTGGGCACGATGACTTATGGCTCGAAGAAATGGCGCGAATGGATCCTCGAAGAGGAACAGAGCCGGCCACTGATTCGCCAGGCGATCGAAGCCGGTATCAACTTCTTCGATACGGCCGACATGTATTCTCTCGGCGCGAGCGAAGAAATCCTCGGACGCGCCCTCTGAGATTTTGGGCCGGGCCGCGACCAGGTCGTGATCGGCACCAAGGTGTTCAACGCGATGGGGGACGATCCCAACCAGCGCGGCCTGTCGAGGAAACATATTTTTCACGCGATCGACGATAGCTTACGGAGATTGGGGACTGACTACGTGGACCTCTACCAGATCCACAGGTTTGATCGGGAAACGCCCATCGAAGAGACGCTCGAAGCCTTGCACGACGTCGTTCGCGCCGGCAAGGCGCTCTACGTGGGCGCCTCGTCCATGTGGGCGTGGCAATTTGCCACGATGCTGCGCATGGCCGAGGGCCATGGCTGGCCGCGGTTTGTCACGATGCAAAACCATTACAACCTCCTCTATCGAGAGGAAGAACGGGAAATGATCCCTCTTTGCCGCGCTGAGGGCATCGGCATCATTCCTTGGAGCCCACTGGCGCGCGGGCTCCTGGCCGAGCGGCCCGGCGGCACCGTTCGCTCTCGGACGGACGAGTATGCCCGAAAGCTATATGCCGGAGTCGCGGCGTCGGATGAAGCGATCCTCGCCCAGGTGCGAACCGTCGCTGCGGCGCACGGCGTGCCGACAGCCCGGATCGCGCTGGCCTGGCTGCTTCATCAGCCGGGGATCGCCGCGCCGATCGTGGGCGTGTCCAAGCCACATCACCTCGAGGATGCTCTGGCGGCACTCAAGATGAAGCTAACCAGTGCGGAAATCTCAGCCTTGGAACGACCATACGTGCCTCATCCCATCGCCGGGCACGAATAAATGTCTGCGCGGTCTGTGGGAGCTGGCGGAATCACCGCGCGGCCATTTCCTGAACCATGACAACGGTTTGCTCGATGCTCTGGTTGAGTCCGACTTGCTGGCGGACAATTTCGCCGGTGGGGTTTAACAGCGTGATAATATTGGAATGGCTGAACTGCCCGCGAGCACCGGGCCTCCACTTCATTCCCAACCTCGCTGCCAACTCGGCGACGTCGGCCGGTTCGCCACGCAACATTGTCCATTGGGCCGGATCCAAACCGCGTCGAAGGCGATAGGCGTGCAAAGCTGACACCGTATCGCGCTCGGGATCAAACGAAACCAATGTAAATCCAACTCGCCCCCGTAACGCTTCCGGGAGGGCCGCCTCGATGCGCTTCATATCCGTGACGGTGATGGGGCAGGCGCCTTGGCAGCTAGTAAAAAACATGGCCACGAGCTGGGGCCGCCCGCTCAATCCCGAGAGCTTGAACGGTTGGCCAGCATCAGTAGTCCAGGTCGCATCGATTTGATAAATCGATTTGTCGGGCAGCATCGGGACCTGCGCAGCGACGGATTGGAGGTTGGTGGCGCAGCACGAGGCGGCGGCGACAGGCTTGTGGTTTGTGGCACAGCCGCTCGCGAGGCAAATCCCTGCGAGTGGCCCAATGAGCAGAATGGTACTTTTGAGTCTCACTATCCCCTAAACAACGAATAACAGCAGAAGAACGATGATCGGCCGTTCAATGCAGTACGATGTAATTAAAGTAGCCGATAAACATTTCGTCCCACGTTTGTTGGTCGAATATTATGCCGTTAGGACATGTGGACGGATGATTAACGTAGGTGGGTGAATACAGGGCCCAATTGGGGTTAGTGCCGCTTCTTTCATTATAGAGTTCCATCAGGTCTGCATTCTGGATCGAGTTGTCCCAATGCGACGTGACTCTGATTACCGTGCCCGCGGGCAAATCTTTGGGCGTCGCCAGGCGGTAAGCCGTCTGCCAGTTGAATTCATAGTACGGAACCGATAGCAGGACCTCGCTCGCGGGGACATGGCCGTTCGGATAAACTGCTTCATACATGAACGATTTGCCACGGGCGTGCAGATGTGGGCTGAACTCGTAAAGCCGGATGTTTGTCGGAGCCTGGAAGGCAACCTGGTAGAGGGTGGTGGTGTCAGCCACATATTGATAATCATTTGAGTTAGTGGTGACGCAGAAGAGTCCGGAGTAGGACGACGTCTCGATTAACTCGTTGGTAAAGCCCAGAGAATTAGTAGGCGGGCCAGGCATGGTGTATAGTCCAAGCAGGCTGGAATCGTTCGTGAGGGTACCGTTTGCTTTGTAATGCAATTGGAATTGGATCGGCGAATTATTGGTCAGCAACTTGCCAGTCCCTTCGGGAAAAGCCCCAAGATAGGCGCCCGGGACATAACCGGTCATGAAAGTTTGGATTGTCATACTCGAAGACGTGCCAACATAGGCAAGGATGTGGTGGACCACCGGCACGGTGCCGGGCCGCATCACGGCTGCCCGCAACCAAACCGTCGGCCCAGTATAATTGTAATTCACATACTTATAGGGGATCGTACCAGTGTTGGTAACAACTTGACTTCCGACAGGGATGACAATGTCGGGTGCCCCCAAGGCAGATGGCCAGGCAAAGGGATAATCAATCGCCGGAGGAGGATTGGTCAGGGGATCGGCTCCTGTCCCGCGCGGTCCGCCGAGGTCGATCCAGCGCACTAGCGTGGCCGCCTGGCTTGAAGATAACGAAAAATCATTCGTGAATGATTGGAAATTATAATCGGCGTGCCACGGCGGCATGGTGCCCTTCAGGAGCTCCAACCGCATTTTGACCATATTGCTCGTCACGGAGGCATAATTGGTCAAGGCGAAAGGTGCAAGATTCCCCGGGCTGTGACAGCCGATGCACTTGGATTGGAGGAGAGGAGCGATGTTTGTGGAATAGTCAGGGGTCGGGATGGAATTCAGCGTGATGGCGCAGCCATTGGTATGCGCCTCACGCGGCGATACCGTTCCACCGGCCAAAAAACTGGTCAAGGCGTTCGAGAGATAATTCTGCGTGGTCGGGACCGTCGTGCTGCCAATCCGATCATCAATGGTGCCGCGATAAAAGATGGGCCACCCCGCTTTGTCGATGCAGACCACCTCCGGAGTTGTCGAGGCATGAAAAGCGTTGGCGACAAGCTGTGACCGGTCATGGAGAATCGGAAGGTCAATTCCGAGCGCGTTGGCCTCGGCGACGATGTTCGAGCGGTTGTCCGCCGCATTGCCATCGACCATCCAGAAAACGATTCCCTGAGGCGTGAACTGGTCACGCAACGATTTGATGGTCGGGACCATTTGCGCCACGCTCGTGCAACCGTTGCCGGTGAAAATCAACACCACTCCTTTGACAGTGGAATCGAACTCGAGATAGTGTAAGGATCGGGAGACTCCCTGGTGATCGATCAGGCGGAAGTCATCCGCGTATTCTGGTTGGGTGGAGCTGTCCAGCTTCAACGCCCGGTAAAACCGCCGGGGCGCGTTAGCGGAGTCCGAATCGAACCAGGATTGGGACAAGCTGTAAAGGCTCAGCGTGGAAAGAAAAAACCAGTTAGTGGACGTCAAGTCGCTGGCTTGGAGCGTGTAGTCGCGGCTCATTTCACCCTGGAGGGTGATGCGGGCGGGACCCGCGTTGCGATCAATTCCCAACTGTGTGGGTTGAGCGAAGCACAATTCGCAGAGGATTGTGGTCAGAACGGACAGCGCAATGGATTTTTTCATGGCTACCTTCAGACTATAGCAGCAACCCGGGCCGTGAGCAAACGCTCCGTGTAGCTATTTTTAGTGACTTGCTCGGGCACGATTCTCGCTTATACTTAGCTCGATGTCACCGGAATCGCGACCTTGGAAAAGGCTATCTTCTCACGAGCTTTCCCGGCGCGCGTTCCTGCGCGGCCTCGGAGTCACCATGGCGCTGCCGTGGATGGAATCCTTCAACGTCTGGGGCGATGAGCCTCTTACCAGCCCGCCGGCGAGCGAGGCGCCTGTCCGCCTGGCGGTGCTCTTTGCCGGCAACGGGTTCCACAGCAAGGAATGGTGGGCGAAGGGCGAGGGCAAAGACATGGAACTGGGCCAAGTGCTCACTCCGTTGGCCGATTTTCGGCAAAAGATGCTCTTCATTCGCGGGCTCTTCAATGCCGAGGCGCTCAAGGGCAACATCCACAGCTCGCAGACAGGCAACCTGCTCTCGGGCGCGCCGCTGGCTTCGGGCGGAGAAATTCGCTCCGGCACCAGCATCGACCAGTTGCTGGCGAAGCGCTCCGGCAATTCGACCAAAGTGCCCAGCCTGGTGCTGGGCTGCGAAAAATCGAACCCGTCGGTCCACAAGAATTATTCGATGCTTTACAGCTCGCATATATCGTGGAGCTCGCCAACGACTCCGACGCCTTTGGAGATTTATCCCGCGCTCGCCTTCGACCGATTGTTCAAAGACGCAGTGGGCCGCGGCGACAAAAGTGTTTTGGACGCGGTGCTGGCTGACGCCGGTGACCTGCGGCGGCGTATCAGCGCTTCGGACCAGGTCAAGCTCGACGAATACCTCGAATCGGTGCGCGACGTCGAGCGGCGCATCGAAAACGCCGGCATGAAGGGCGAGTTGCAAGGCTGGCGGCCTTCGCTGACCAAACCCAACATTCCGCGGCCACCGGACGGCATTCCCCAGGACATCGCCGAGCACATGCGGCTGATGGCCGACATTCTCGTCCTCGGCTTCCAAACCGATACGACGCGCATCACCACCCTGAAACTCAACAACGACCATTCATCGCTCCGCTTTCCGAACCTCGGCGTGGACTACATGATCCATCATCTGCTCTCGCATTCCGACACCGCGGACTGGCTGAAAGTCAATCAGTTCTTCCTCGAGCAAGTCGCCTACATTGCCCGGAAGCTCGACGCCATCCAGGAAGGCTCGCGCACGCTGCTGGATAATTCCATGCTCCTTTTCTGCTCGAGCATGCAGACCGGCAATCACAACGCCGACCAACTCCCCGTCGTTCTACTCGGCGGCGCCGGCGGACGCATCCAGGGCGGCCGGGTCCTTGATTACGCTGGCAAGCCCGAGCGCCAGATGTGCCGCCTCTACTTGTCCATGATGGACAAAATGAATCTCCGCCTGCCAAAATTCGGCGACGCCTCCGCCGCTTTGGAGGAAGTCTAACCGGGACAACTCTGTCCACAATCAAACCAAGAACACGACCCCACAGCGCGCTCGCAGCGATTGCGCTCCTTCTGCCAGCGCTCCAACATGCAGCACTCCCACAGCAGCCGCCGGAGCGTGAGGCGCTTGCCTTTGATCCACTCCCCGGCGCACATTTCAGATTTACCGGCCCGGTCGGTGATCGCATTACCGCCAACGTGGACAATTGGCTGTTGCGAGCGCCCCAGTCGAACCCGGGCATGCTCGAAATGTTCCGACTGCGCGATCGTCAGCCAACGCCGCTGCTCGTTCCCTGGGCGGGGGAATTTGTCGGCAAGTATCTCATCTCCGCCGTTCAGGCCTTGCGGATGACTGATGACCCGCGCCTAAATAAGCAAGTTTCCAACGTAGTCGCCGCCTTCATCGCCACACAGGCGGAGGACGGCTATCTCGGGCCTTTTGCCCAGGACGTTCGGCTGTTGAAGAACTGGGATCTGTGGGGCCATTACCATGCCATTTGTGGACTGGTGCTTTGGCACCAACATACCGGCGATTCAGCCGCGCTAGCCGCCGCGCGCAAGGCGGCCGACCTGGTCTGCAAGACTTATCTCGAGAAAGGCCGGCGGGTGCTCGACGCGGGCGACCCGGAGATGAACATGACGATTCTCACTGGTCTGGCGATGCTCTATCGGCTCACGGGCGAACCGCGCTACCTCCAGATGGCCCGCGAAGTGGAAAAGGACTGGGAGCGCGCCGGCGATTACTTCCGCGCCGGGTTGGATGGACGCGAATATTTCCAGACGCCGCGGCCGCGGTGGGAAAGTCTGCACGACCTGCAAGGCCTGGTTGAGCTTTGGCGCATCACTGGTGAGCTGAAGTATCGCGACTCCTTCGTGCATCACTGGCGCAGCATCCGCCGGTGGGACCGACGCAACACCGGCGCCTTCAGTTCCGGCGAACAGGCGACCGGCAATCCGTTTGCGCCCACAGCCATCGAAACCTGCTGCACCGTAGCGTGGATGACACTGACGGCGGATTATCTGCGGCTCACCGGTGATCCTCACGCCGCCGACGACCTGGAATTGGCCACCCTCAACGGCGGCCTCGGCGCCCAACATCCCAGCGGGCGATGGTGGACCTACAACACCCCAATGGACGGCGTCCGCGAGGCCAGCGCGCACACGATCGTGTTTCAGGCACGAGCCGGTACGCCCGAGCTCAACTGCTGTTCAGTCAACGGCCCGCGTGTGCTGGGCTTGCTGAGTGAATGGGCGGCGATACCAGTGGCCGACGGCGTAGTCTTAAACAGTTACCTGCCCGGGACATTTACGCTCCCTCACGCCGGGCACGACATCCGCCTGGCGCTGAGCCGCGACTATCCGCTGACCGATTCACAGAGAGTCGTCATAGAGGGCACCGGTGAAACCGAATGGACGCTGCGCTTGCGCATCCCTGCCTGGTCTCCTCGTGCCAGAATTCAAGCGAACTTCTCTGGAGCTCCCAGCCAGGCTCCAGGTGGTTCGTACTTGGAAATTCGCCGCCGGTGGAAAGCTGGCGACGAGATCGTCGTACAGTTTGACTTCGGCTTGCGGGCCGTCGCCGGCGCCAACGAGGCTGCCGGGAAGGTCTCGCTCTACCGTGGACCTTTGTTGCTGGCCTACGACCAGTCCCAAAACGAGTTCGATGAAGAGAAAATTCCCGCGCTGAGTCTGGCAAGGCTTGCAGCAACGCGCGTCGTTCCGCCGGGCAGGAATCGGCTCCCGCTCCAGACCGAGCCGTGGCTCAAGGTGGAACTGCCGGCGGATGACGGCACTATCGTGCGCTTGATCGATTTTGCCAGCGCCGGAGCGGCGGGCACGCGTTATCGCTCCTGGTTACCTGTTGTCAAACCTCTCCCTCCGCCAGCCTTCAGTCAATATCCGCGTGATGGCCAGCGATTGCGGCCCGGGCCCGCTCAGTTTCAATGGCGTGGAGCGCGGCGACCATCGGACGTCACCTACCGCGTCGAAATTGGCCCCGACCCCGATTTCAGAAATATTCTTTTTAGCACTAATGGCATCGCCGGCGACCGCTCGAGTGTCGATTTTGGTGCTCCTCCTGGTACCTCACGCGCGAAGCGCTGGTGGCGCGTGGTATCAGTCAATGCAAATGGGGAAACCGTCCCCGACGTTCCGCCCGCGAGCTTTGTGCTGGACGTGAACGCGCCCCCACAAGCGCTGCCGCCGGAGCTCAAGCTCGGCCCGAAGGGCGAACTGATTCTTCATTCGCTTAGGGGCGACGAGCGTCCGAAATTTGGCGAGCAGCTTTCGGCGAAGTTCACGAACCGTAACGTGGAAGGAACGCAGATCAACGGGCGGGACCAAATGTTGGTTTATTCAGTACCGGCCTGGCCCAAGGAGGATTTCACTGTGGCTGTTCGCGTCCGGATTGACGAAATGCCCGAAGGACGAATTGGCCAGATCTTCAGCGCGTGGGCGGCCGGAATGGACGATCCGCTCCGGTTGGTTGTGGATCATGGCAAACTCTTTGCCCGCGTTGAATCCGGCGGCGGCTTCGGAACGCTCGGCATTCCGATTGAAGCCGGGCGCTGGCATGACGTAGCCGCAGTGAAACGCGGGGCGACGCTTAGCCTCTTTGTGGATGGCAAAACTGCCGGTTCTTGTGCGGCGCCCGAGTTCAGGACCACGACCGCGCGCGACTGTGCCCTGGGCGGCAACCCGCATTTCAGCGGCAACGAGTTCCTGGCCGCAACGTTTGCCGATTTTGGATTGTGGGCCCGCGCGCTCTCCGAGGAGGAACTGCGCCGACTCGCATCAGGGCAGTAGTCCCCAGCCCGGATATTTCACACTACCAGTGAGCCTCACATTAACACCGGGGCTTTAGCCCCGGTGTTAATGTGAATTTGTCGGGATGTAGGTGAACTATGCGGGCTAGTGGGTGGCCTTAAGCAGGTCTTCGGCTCTTTTGCGGATCGAGTCGGTCTCCGATTTTTCTACCACGGTTTGCAACGCTTTCTGTCGTTGCTCGCCCGAAACCCCCGACAGCTTTCCACTGGCGAGCTTAACGATTGCGGAGCACGCGTCGTCGGCAATCGCCGGCTCGGCGGCGAAACTCGTCAGCAACTCGAGTGTGCCGGCCGTCGGAATTGCGTCAATGGTCCCGATCGCCAGCCGCTTCTCCTCCGGCCTCTGGATTAACGGCAAGAGTTCCTTGACCCGGCTCGCCTTCTCGTCGTTGCTGAGCTTTTTGTTTGCCTGGAGATATTGCAGGTAACCGCGCAGTCCTAAGACCTGGTGAGATGTTTTCTTTCCCGACTTGGCCAGAGTGAGCAACGGCTCCGCGACGCCACCATCCTCCGGCCAGTTGTTAGCCCAGGTGGATAATGTGCGCACCGCCTCGTCCTGCACACTTTCATCCTGATCCTGCGCTGCAGCATTCACCGCCGCCAAAGCTTCCGGCCCACCAGCAGCGGCCAGTGCCTGCAACGCGCTTGTCCGCAGGGCGCTGTCCCCGCTTCGCGCCAGCGGCAGCAAGCTAGGCACGCAACGTGCACCGCTGCGGCTGCTGATCGCAATCAGCGCCCCTTCGAGGTCCGCGCGTTCTTTCGAATCCTTGGTCTTGCCCATGAGCCTCACGAGTTGGGCTAGTTGTGGCTCTTCGCCCAGGGTACCGATGGCTTGCACGGCGGCACTGCGGACCCCGGCATCGGCATCCTCCGATGCTTGCACGAGCAACGGCAGAGCTCCGTCGGTCCGGCGCCGGCCCATCACCTCAACCAAAGCCTGTCGCGTCTTGCCCGTTGAGGCGGGCCATCGGGCCAGAAGATCTTTGTCGATCTCATTTCCGGGCAAACGCGCCAGCGCCCCGAGCGCCTTCTGCGACAGTTTCGGCTCCCCCTGCGCTGCGGCCTCCAACAGGACCGGCACGGATGTAACATTCCCGAGGCGTTCCAACGCACCCACAGCCGCGAGTCGAAGCCCCGGCGCGCCGGAGCGGGCCGCGTCCAGAACCGCGGGCAAAACAGCGGCATCGTGGCGGTCCGCCAACGCCAGCAATAGGAACGGCTGCCGCTCAGGGCTGCTGCGGCGTATCTCCGCGGCCAGCGCCTCGGTCACGTTCTGGCCCGGCAGTTCCCGAGCCGTGCTTAATCCGATACTCAGCCAGGCTTTGTCCGGAGATCTCAGTTGTTCGAGCAACAATGGCAATCCGAGCGATGGCCCGCGCGCCAAAATTGCACCACGCGTAGCCTCCAACCGCTTCTGCCGCGGAACGTTCGCGGCGCGAACCAGGTCATACAATTTCACAGCGTCCGCATTCTTACCCTGAGCGAGGAATCTCTCGGCGCACAAAATGCAGCCGCCCGCCACCGCCGGGCGCAGCCCGTCTGCCGCGTTTGGTAGCGACCCTTTCAATGCCTTGGCGGCTCTGGCATTGCCGATACGGCCTAAGGCATAAGCCGCGGCGCTTGCCACCTCGGCGTCGCTACCGTTGAGTTTCTCCGCGAGTCGATCTACGGCCTTCGGGTCGCGACGATATCCAATCGAATTGATTGTCCCGATCAGCAGCTTGCCTTGCAGCTTTGGAACCGCATCGCGCAAGGCGGCGTCGGCGGCTGGATCTGGAATCGCCTCCAAAGCAATCCGCGCCCACGACGCGAGATCGGCGTTCGACAACAGCGCGCCCAGCGCCGGCACGGCCTCTTTCGTGCCATAGATGGCCAGTTGTTTGCACGGAATTGCTTTGTCCTGCGGCGGGGCGTCGGATTTGAGGACCGCGATGAGGCGGCGCTCTTTCTCTGTCGCGGATTCGCCGCGCGCGGATTCAGCAGCCAAACCGTTTTGAAATCCCAGCCCGAGGCCCGCTGCGAACGCCAGGCCAAAGGCCCACACGAGCGCTCGTGCATGGCTGGCGAAGACCCCTGCTTTCTTGATACGTGAGCCTTTCATTTTAAATCCTCCACGGTTCGCGCAGCGCCTCGGAGCGCAAACGGTTGGCTTGTTCGTCCCCAATGAACTCGTTTTTCCGGGGGTCGTAGCGGACCTTGCGATCCAGGAACAGCGAGATGTTGGAGGCGTGACACGTGATATGCGAGTAGCAGGCGGCCTCGGCGTTGGCCCGGGTCAGCGCCCGCGACTTGACGCAATCCAGAAAGTCGCGCACGTGGAAATTCGCCGGGTAGCCGGCGACTTTGGCGCCCTTTCCGACGAGCAAGGCCGGCGAACTCGCGACAATTTCCGCGTCGTCCCCAGTCTCGACCCAGCCAGTGTCACCTTCAAATCGCACTGGGCATGACCCCAGTTTGAGCCAGCCGTCATCGCGTAAGATCAGCTTCACCCCGTTGGCGTAGCGAGCGTGTAGTTCCTTTCCCTTTGGCTCGTACTCGACCGGCGCGGTCCCATCGGCATTATTGGCCCATTGGCAAAGGTCCACACAATGCGAACCCCATTCGAGGCAGCCGCCACCGACCAGGCCGCCGCCTTTCTCGAAGTTGAAGCCGTCCAGCAACGTTTTGTTGTACGGCCGCCAGGCTGCGGGACCGAGATACATGTCCCAATCCACTTTTTCCTTGTCCGGTTCGGTCTCCGACGTGGCCCAACCGCTGCTAACCGTTTTCAACCCGGCTGGATGCGCGTAAAGCGTGAGGAGTTTGCCCAGCTTTCCGCGCCGCGCCAGATCCACCACGAATGCAAAATTGGGGAGACTGCGCCGCTGGGTCCCCGCCTGAAAAACCCGCCCCGTGCGGCGGAAGGTCTCGGCCAGAGCCAGACTTTGAGCAATATTCTTCGTGCAGGGCTTCTCGCAATAGACGTCTTTTCCGGCGTTGGCCGACATGATCGCAGCGGTTGCGTGCCAGTTGGGACCAGTAGCAATGAGCACCGCATCAATGTCGTCTCGGGCCAGCAACTCCCGCAGGTCGCGGTACATGGCGCAATCCTGGTTGCCGTACTTTTCATCTGCTCGCCGCTTGACGGCTTCTCGACGAGCGGCTTTGACGTCGCAAATGGCGACGAACTGGACATCCGGTTCTTGCAGGAAGCAGCCGAGGTCATACGTGCCCCGGTTGCCGATGCCGATGCCGCCCATCACAATGCGCTCGCTCGGAGCCACATTACCGTCCTTGCCCAGCACCGCGGCCGGCACGACCTGCGGCGCCGCCAGCAGCGCGCCCGCTTGGAGCGCAGTTTTAAGAAATCGTCGCCGGCTGTACTGAACTCCCGCTGAATTGATGCCAGCTTCGACTCTGCGGACGTTTTCGCGTGGGATGGTCATAAAATTCTTCATTTTGCTTCCTATGAATTTTCAGGTGCGTTCGGTCGCTGCCGCGATTCTGAACCAACTGGGCCGACCTTGTCCACGCCTTTTCTCTCCGTAGATCAGCCCCGCTAAGTGCTGTCTCGAAAAAAAGTAGCTACTGCCAAGGATGGTCGGGATGCGCTTCACCGCGCGCTGCTGAAATCTCGCCATGTGGCTGGAGATGCCTGGCTCGTCTTCATTTTGCTGGCGCATCGTTCCGTTTTCTGCACAATCGCGTTATGAAACTGCTTCTTGTCTTCCTGATTGTGCTGCCGTTCGCCGCGCGCGGCGCAACGGCGAGCACCCGAGTGACGTTTAATCGTCAGATTGCACCAATCATCTATCGCAATTGCTCGGCCTGCCACCGTCCGGGGGAAGCGGCTCCTTTCGCGCTCTTGTCGTACCAGGACGCAGTGAAAAAGGGAAAGATGATCTCGAAGGTCACCGCCTCACACCTCATGCCGCCGTGGAAGGCTGAGCCGGCCTCGTATCCCTATCGCGACGAAAGGCGGCTGGCCGAGGACGACATCGCGCTAATACAAGCCTGGGTGAACCAGGGGATGCCCGAGGGGAACGCCGCCGAACGACCCGAAGCGCCGAAGTTCGCTTCCGGTTGGCGGTTGGGCGAACCCGACCTGGTCGTGGAAATGCCCGCTGCGTATCATGTGCCGGCGGATGGTCCCGACATTTATCGCAACATCGCCGTTCCGCTCGGGTTGACGGAGGACAAGTGGATCACCGCCATCGACATGCGGCCTTCGGCGCGAGCCGTCGTGCATCACGTCCTGTACTTCGCCGATCCGAACGGACGCGCCCACGAGAAGCCGCAACAGGGGACCGAGCCGGGTTTCGCCGGAATGCGCGCGGGCGGTGCTACCATCTCCCTGGGAGGATGGGCGGTCGGCACGCAACCTCACTTTTTTCCCGAGGGACTTGCCTTGAAGCTGCCCAACGGCTCCGATCTGGTGGTCCAATATCATTTCCATCCGACGGGCAAGCCGGAAGCGGAAAAGTCCCTGATCGCACTTTATTTCGCGAAAAAAGCGCCTGAACGAACTCTCGCCCGAATCCAGATGCCGCCGACCTACTCGCTCTTCTCGGGACTTGACATCCCGGCCGGCGAAAAAGATTTCGTAATTCGTGATTCCTTTACCCTGCCGGTGGCGGTGGACGCGGTCGGCGTCGGCGCCCACGCGCATTACCTCGGCAAGCGAATGAACATGACAGCGACTCTACCTGGCGGCGAAGCGAAGACTCTGCTGTTGATCAAGGATTGGGATTTTGCCTGGCAGGACAGATATTTCTACCAGCAACTGGTGCCCCTGCCTCGCGGCACTCGCCTCGAGGTAGAAATCCATTGGGACAACTCGGCGGAGAACCCGCGCAATCCTTCGAGCCCCCCGGTTCGGGTGACTTGGGGAGAGGAATCGAAGGACGAGATGGGCAGCATCAGCCTGATGGTCGTGCCCCATGAGGAATCGGATTTCGCGGCTCTGCAGGAAGACACCACACGGCATCGCAATCAATTGGCACGGGAGCGAATGCAGGCCGAGCCGGCCCTGGCCAGGAAAGTCGCGCGGCTGCTCGCTGAATAAGGGTTCTTCTCATCCAATCTCCGGGCGCCTTCGACCTTTCCCCCTGGCCCCCTCCACATTGGATCTCAGCATCACCCACAATTTCGGATGAGCTTCTTGTCAAAGGTTGATCCAAGTCTTAGCCTGTCGCACTCGTCCGGCCACCGTATTGACGGCTTCAAACCCCGGAGGGGTGGCCTGTTTATAGCTGACCGCGCCTCCACGATGATTGTTTTTGTTTTTCGGCGGCGCGGCGGAAGCAAACGGGATCCCCACCAGAATGCCAAGATTCAGCTACGCCCTTCGTGCGGAATTGGTTCGCGCACCGCGCCGCCGAAAAACAAAAAGGGAAAGGGCGCAGGGCATCGTCTGCTATAAACAGGCCACCCCCTACGGGGGTTACAGCACGCCGCCGTCCGGGCTGAAGAAACCGCAGTTTGCGGGCCGACTGCTCCTAAAGACTAAAATTCTCTGGTTGCGTTTCTTTTCGGGCCATCAAATCTTCCAATCCATGGCCAACACTTATTCTCAAATCTACATCCAGGTGGTTTTTGCGGTTGCGGCGCGCCAATGTCTGATCCGAAAGCAAAACAAAGAGGAGCTCCACAAATACGTCACGGGAATCGTCAACGAACGCGGACAAAAGCTTCTCGCCGTCCACTCCATGCCCGATCACACTCATCTACTGGTTGGGCTGAGGCCCTCGATTAGCCTCTCTGACCTGGTGCGGGACGTGAAGAATGCCCCGTCGAATTTTGTCAACGGCAAGAGATGGGTTTTGGGCCGGTTTTCATGGCAGGAGGGCTTCGGCGCCTTCTCGTATGGACACTCGCAACTGACTGGGATCATTCGCTAAATTCGTGACCAGGAGAAGCACCATGCGCGCAAGTCATTCCGCGAAGAATACCTGCAATTTCTAAAGCGGTACGAAATTGATCATGACGAACTGTTCATTTTCAAGGACGTGATTTGAGTTGCAGGCAACCAATAGGCGTCCTCATAGCAGGGGTCAGAGATGCGGGTGATGACAAGCTATTCGATGGGGAGTGGGAACGGGAGGTGAGGTTTGTCAGTTCATGTCGGGGCCGGCCGCTCCGCCGGGCTGCAGACAGCCGTGCCGTACTATAGTGAGAATTGCAACTTCCGCCGGTCTAATCTCTCGGACGCAACGTTGCCTGCGCCGGCTCGAGCCGCAACCCATACCGGTCGCGAACTACTCCCAATTTCTGGTCGATGGCGGTTTCGACGGGATCAGGGCCTTTTTGGTTCAGGCGTTTCCGAAACTCGCGCCGCAACCACCAATAGCCGGAATTCCACGAGTAAAGAATGTGGCCGTGCGGCTTCCCGGTCACGGTGCTGATCGATTCGTTGAACGCCGGGACGTAGGCGATTTCTTTCGCGATCCGCCAGATCAAATGTCGGTCCACGTCGTCAGCCGACATACCGTGCAGTCCGGCCACCAGATAATTGGCCGCGTCGCAGAGGAACCACGACCCACCATAGACATACTCGCCGCTGTGCCCCGGCATTAACGCGCCATCGGCTTTCGAAATGACGCGCATCCCGTAGGGCGACTGGATTTTCAAGGTCGTGCGCATGTGCGCAGTCACCTGGTCATCAGTCAGCAGCTTTCCGCCAAACACCGCATACGTGAGCGCTTCGCCGTAAAGCGCGTCCTGGCCGATTAGGTCGGGTTGTTTCAAACTGGTCGGCATGAACCCTTCTCGGGCGTTATACATTCGCCGGTAACCGGCCACCGCTCGCTCAATATCGTCATCCGTGACCGGAAAACCGAGCTCGCGAGCCGCCAGCAGCGCGCCGCAATGAAATCCCTGATTGCTCGCGGGCGGGTCGTCATCCTCGTACGGCAACACATCCATGTATGTCTTGAACCCCTTGGGGACAGAAGAGCCGGCAAGGCGCGGAGGGTAATAGGTCCCGTCCCTCTCGTTAGTCCGGATGAACTCATACGCCAGCCGGACCAGGTCATCCTTGAGTTTGCCACCCGCCCGTTTGGCCAATGCCGACCAGATCAGATAATATTGCGCGTTGTCCTCGTACGTGATCCGGTTGGCAAAAATGCTGCGATAGGCTTCGGTCATTTTTTCCGGATCCGCCAGCCCTTGCGCCAGGTAGAAACCGTCCGTGACCCATTGTTTCCAACCGTAGCCGATTCCGGAGATGAAGATGTAACGGCCCTCGTTGCGCATTAGATTCCGCCGACACAGCAGGTACGACGTATTGCGGAGTATGGCCTCGAGCGCCGAGTGATTCCAACCTTTGGCGTTGGCCAGCGCCAGATGCGCAGCCAATTGAACGTCGTATTGCGAGTCCGCTCTGTCCGTGAACAGCCAGGTCACGTAACTCCGGGTCTCATCCGCGGCCAGCGATTGCCAGCCATCCATCTGATAGCTGTAAGTATCTTTCGCGTCGTATTTGATACTGAGCGGGTAAGGGTCCCGCCCATCGCCGTTCATCAACGCCAGTTTCCGCTCGGTCGGATCGACGAGCACCAAACAACGATTCTCCCACTGCCCAGGCGAATCCGCCACCACGCCAAAAACGTGGCCATCGTGCCGAACCGCTGCCATCGGAAAAGTCTGTCCTGCGGTATTGGGATACTCCGGACCGCCACCGAGCGTGTCGTAGGTCTTGGCATTTGATTCGGTTCCGCTGAAAACGGCGAAGCTGCCTCCCTCGAACGCCGGAAAGAAATCAAATCGCGCCGCAAACTGCTGCGCTTTCGCGGCAGTGACCATGAGAGTTCGGCGAACCAGGGAAGGATTGATGCGTTCGAGCCGCAAGCGGAGTGTCAGTGAACCCATGTTTACGGGGCCAAGTTCGAGCACGCTGCCGCGCTCCCTTTTCTCCCGAAACTCGACCGGCTGGAACGGCTCGCCTGGCAGACGAACCTCGATGCCCGCCGGCGCGGCCGGCGTCGCTGAACCAACAAGTTGCGGCCCAGACCAGTATTCGACCCCGTAAACTCCATTGGTTCGAACCCATTGGGGACGGAACTCGACGCGCGGTCCTTGCGCGGTTTTCGAGTTTGAATCGATCCGAGTTGCCTGCGCAGAGCGCTTCTTTGCCAGGTCCACTTGCTGGGCTGCCAAGGGTATGGTGGCCAAGCCTGAATATAAGATCGCCGCTTCTATCATTTTCTTTGCACGGAACAGTACGTCGGCTTTTTTCAGTAGTTCGGGTGCTGGATTAATCCAACTAAGCTTTCTTGCAGCTGCACGGACCTGGTTGATTTCCGCTTCATTGAGCCAGGTGCCGGTGGTTCCAGAAGCCATCAGGTTCGTCGTGTTTTGACGGTGGCTAAGACCCAAGGTATGGCCGAGCTCATGCGAAGTGACACGTGGAATGGGTTCGTCCAGTCCGCCCGCGACCGGCTGTAGCGACGCGGTGTCTTTCACAAAAATGCCTTCCGAAAAACAGATGCCGTTCATAACGAGTTTCTTGAGGTAGTAAATGTGAAAGACATTCGTGGCTAGAGACGCTCTCGGACGCAGCCCCAGCAACACCGAGCGGTCGTCTGGCCCTGCCGGCTGGCTGTAGGTTCCTGACTGGTTTGCTTCCTCACGCACGAGTGATTCAAGATAGAAATGCAGACCGGCTTGCGACCAGACGCCATTCAATTTCCCCAGAATGCGTGTGATGTCGGATTCCATCAGTGTTGTCTGGATGGCAGGCGAGTCTTTGGCAGACAACAAATGAACGCGCACCGGCGCCAAAAGGTACTCCTGAAATGAGAACCCGTTCGTTGGTGACTGTCCATGCGCGACCTGAACGAACATCAGTCCGCTGCCGGCCATCGCGATCAATTCTCCAAAACCTCCGAGGCGAAACATAGGTCCGGACAAAGTGGGTCAGGGCGAAGGGTCCTTTCGCACGCAGCGAAAGCCATAGATGTCGTACCCAAAACAGACATCTGAGTATCCCGGATTTTCGTTGTACCGATACCCACAGCGCAGGTTGTCGGCACTGAATCTAAAAGCGCCGCCGCGTACCACTTTGGTCTTGCCTTGGTCGGGGCCTCTGGGGTCTAGCCGCGGGCTGGCCGGGTAATAGTCGACGCCGTAGAAATCGTTGGCCCATTCCCAGACGTTGCCGCACATATCAAACAGGCCCCAGGCATTAGGTCGTTTCAGACCGACGGGCCGTGGTCGGCCACCGGCATTTTTCTCGAACCAGGCGTACTCGCCAAGCTTTGAAGGGTCATCGCCAAAAAAGTACGCGGTGGTCGCTCCGGCGCGGCAGGCGTACTCCCATTCCGCCTCGGTCGGCAGGCGGTAGCCGTTGGCCTCGAAATTGCACGTCCATGTCTTAAGGTCATAACACGGCTGGAGTCCTCCCAATTGCGAACGGGCATTGCAGAATCGCACCGCATCCGACCACCGCACCTGCTCGACCGGATTGTTGGTCCCTTTCCAGCGCGAAGGATTGCCCTTCATCACTCGCTCGTACTGTTCCTGGGTCACGAGGTATTTATCGATGTAGAATGCGCTGATGGAAACTTCGTGAACTGAGGCGTCGATTTCGTTCGCATCGCCCATCAGAAACCGGCCGGCGGGAAGTCTGACCATGTTGTCCGTCGAGTCGGTGGCGGCTTGAGCCGAAGCCGCGACCGGGGTCGGGTTGGTTTGCGCCGGAGGTACGGGACTTCTTCGTTCACAGGCGGTAAGCAACCCAAGGGCAACCGCCGCGAGGAGGGCAACACTGCTGGCTACTCTCCGGCTTTGGCGGTCAGTAATCAGCCCAAATCTCATAGCCATCCGGATTTCGCAGGCACTGGCGGCAACGCGCGCGGATTTCCTGGGCCAGAGCGGCGGACTTCGGCTGCGCCACACAATCATAACCGGCTTGCTGCGCCAGTTTCCGAGTGATCGTATGGCACTGCGCGAGGACGTAGTCCTGTGCGCCACCCATAGCTCGCCAGGCTTTGCCCAGGTCCCGGTAAGCGGTCAAATTCGTGGACGTTTGCCGGCTGGTGAGAGCGAGCGTTTGACGCGTCAGTTCATCAGCGTAGGCAAATGATTTCATGTTCTCTCGCTGCACCTCAAATTCCTGCCCAATTTGAGCGGCGATGGGCTCGAGGTTTTCGGTGTAGGGCTTGAGCTCGGGCCCAGAAATTGCCTGCACGTGGAGAAACTTGATCAAGTTATCGGCGAAGCGCCGGTATTCCTCTATTCGATCAACATGATGATGAACGAAGTAAACCATGTCCTCCACGGCCTCCTTGATCTCGGCTTGCCGGGCGACCTCATCGCCGGACTCAAAAATGGCCTGGATCATTTCCGTGCAGCCACAGGTGCAGGCGCGTCGCACCCCTTGGCCGCCCCGGCGATGATGCGTGCGCAGCTTGCGGCCGGCGATGTCCAGGATGGGCTCGGACATGGGCCGGCCCAAGGCAACTTTCAGGAAGTCCACCGGCGTCGCGATCGCAGCCGGCGTATCCTGCCCCTCGAGGAAATAAATGATCGCGTCTCCTTTCGGCGGCACCTTTTTGCTCAAGTGAAATAAGGCGCGATCTTCATCGAACCAAACGGGATAATTGTAGGAACCGGGAACGCCGCGCCAGATTTCGCCCTTGGATGGACGGAAGGCAAACGTGGTCTTCACTCCTGCTTCAGATAGCTGCGTTCTCCATTTGGCAGGGAACGGCCTCTTCCACTCGATGGCCACATCCTTCTCCAGAAAAGCCGGAAGCAACGCCTCCTTGTGCCAAATCCCAGGAGCGCTCAAGCCGGCTAAATAGACGCTCTGGCCGCCGGGGTCCAACTCGATTGATTGAAATAGGTTCGTTCCGTGCTCCTGAACGGTCGGTAACAGTCTCAATTGCTGCCCGGCCTTGGGCCACGTCATGATCAACTCATTACCCTGCCCTTCCAGCAGGCCAACAAGAAAATTCTCAGAGGGAAGACACAAAGGACTGCTCCCTGGGTACTCGGCGCGCCCATAGATCAGATCATCACCGATGAAGCTCGGCACGATTCCATACTCGATGCGGCCTTGGACACAAAGTGTCTTTAAATGCTGATCCGGCTTGATCTCCAACAAACCAGTGTTGTCGAAAGCAAAGAGTGCGGAGACTTCATCCGCGCCCCTTGCCGAAAAAGTGACCGCCAAAACCACCTGGTCCGCGGCATTCCGCACGATTTCGACCTGGCGAATCATCGTAGGTTGGGTTCCAGTCGCAAACGGCATGATTTCGGCGAGTTTTTGGCCGAGGTGACTCATTGGCGACTGCGAGGAATTGGCCTTCAAGAACAAGACCACGCGTCCCTGCGTCGAGCAAAACACGGCAAGCAGATGATTGTTCTCGACGACGGCGTCGCCTTGGAAGGCGTATTCTCTCCCGTAATAGCCCGGATCAGAACTGGCCTTGCGAGGGTTCGACTCCAGTACCATTAAGTCTGTCGGCACTGGCTTCCAGGCGATCCGATCCTCGATGTTCAGGGGGGCTGCCAGATGCGTGGAGGTATCCCAGAGGGCGACGTTCGTCGCGGCGGGGAGGGCTTGTAAAGGCCACAGAATCCAGGCAAACGCAAACAGGGCGAGGAGCGTTCCTTTACGTAAAGCCAATCTCAAAGTGCGGAAGTCTCTACTTAAATCCAGGTATCGCATTCGATTTGGTTTTCCCGCTCCGATGGTATTTCTGAAATCCGCCGGATCGAGCGGAAAATGCCGCCAGGTTCGGGGTCGTGCTCATTTGTCGGCGGCTAACCCAGCAAAAGGGTTCTCGTCTGCCCTGCAGGGCTCTGGTTTTATCAGTTGAGGCGAGCGCCTCATCCACATACCAACAACGTTTGATCAACTGACCCCAATGCCATCCATGCCAAACCACCTGCCGCGCGGCATTGTTTCCGTCCTGCAAACGCCCTTTACGAATGATGGCGCGGTGGATGAGGACAGTTTGGTCAACCTAATCGAAAGCGCGCTGCGCGGCGGCGTGAGTGGTTTTCTTGCACCGGCGGTTGCGAGCGAGGTGGATTTCCTTTCTCGCGAGGAGCGGGAGGAAATCATCCGACTCGTCGCAAATAATGTGGCTGGTCGTGTCCCGTTCATTGTGGGCGCCTCGAGCGACGACTCGGAGGTTTGTTGGCATTTTGCGCAGTTGGCGGAACAAGTGGCCGCCGCCGCCTACGTGGTGGCCGTGCCACAGTCTTTCTTTGGCCGACTGGAGGAGGTGCCAGGTTTCTTCCAATCCGTGGCCCAAGGCAGCAACGTGCCCTTGATCATCCAGGATCTGCAATGGAATGGTCCGGGTTTGCCAGTTCCGGTTCTCTCGCAGCTCAAGCAGCGGATTCCCACCTTGGCCGGTGTAAAAATCGAGACGGTTCCAGCGGGCCCCAAGTACACGGCGGTGCGACGCGCGTTGGGCAAGGATTGCTACATTTCGGCAGGTTGGGCAATTCCTCAAATGATTGAGGCGCTGGATCGGGGAGTGGACGCGCTAATGCCCGAAAGCTCGATTGTGGCAGTGTATTCGGCCATCCATCGCGCGCACTCCAGCGGCGACCGACCCAAAGCCCTGCGCCTGTTTCGCCGACTGGTTCCGGTTCCGACCTTCACGAATCAGGAGATCGGCGTCTCCATCGCTTTCTTCAAACGACTGCTCGTTCGAAAAGGCATCTTTCGGACCTCGGTCATGCGCCGGCCCTGGGCGGGTTGGGACGAATTCAACACACGCATCGCCGACGAACTCATTGATCTTTATGTGGCATTGGAGAATGAGATTACGGCATAAGGGTTGTTTGTGATGTTGGTATGTCTTCCGCAGCGCAGGGCGCGCACATTTGTCTTGCGTCAACCGCCGGAACCTTACAGAGGTTGCCGCCCATGACGCTACTCCGTTTCGCCCGCATAGAGCTTCACACTGCTCTGTTGATAATTCTGACGACATTGCTGGACCAGGCCGCTATCAGCGGCGCTTCAACCATGCTCGACCTGTCCAAAACCACAGTCGTGGTTCGTTCGGGAACGGTTCCGCCCGCCGAGCATACCGCAGCCGTGGTGTTGGTGGATGAAGTAAGGAAGCGGACTGGCCTCACCTGGCCGATCAGCAGCACCTGGCCTCTTCGTGGCAGCGTCATCGCCATTTGCTCGGGTGCAGATCCGAGTTGGCCCAAGAGTCTCGCACCACGCGAGGGGACCAACCAGCCCGAAAATCGGCCCGAGGGATTTCGTCTCGCCGCTAAAGGGGGTGGCGAGGATGCGACCATGGTTTGGATTCAGGGTGCAGATTCGCGCGGGGCGCTGTTTGGCGTCGGCCAGTTCCTGCGCTTGCTGAACTGGGCCAAGCACGCTGCAAGCATCCCTGCCGACATGGACGTCGCGACTGCTCCGGCTTACCCGATTCGAGGTCATCAACTGGGCTATCGCGAAACGGCCAACTCCTATGATGGCTGGGACGACAAGCAGTTCGAACAGTACATTCGGGAGCTGGCCTTGTTCGGCGCCAACAGCATCGAGGGCATCCCGTTTCACGACGAGAGAAAAAGCCCGCACATGCCCCTGCCCCGAGACGTTATGAACCGGCGGCTCAGCGAGATCTGCGCCAATTACGAATTGGACTATTGGATTTGGACGCCGACCGATTTTGATCTCAAAGACACGGCAAAGCGAGCCCAGTTCCTGGAAAAGCACGAGGTTCTGTTTCGCGATTGCCCTCGACTTGACGGTGTTTTCTTCCCGGGCGGCGACCCAGGAAGCAACCCACCCGAGCTGTTGATGCCGTATCTGGAGGATCTCGCCCGGCTCCTGGCCAAATACCATCCGCGGTCGAAGATCTGGCTTTCGATGCAGGGCTTCAACAAAGCGAGGGTCGATTTCGTCCATAACTGGATCAACGAAAAGTTGCCGGACTGGCTGGGCGGCCTCGTCGGCGGGCCGAGCAGCCCGCCTCTGCAGGACACCCGCGCCCGGCTGCCGCAGCGCTACGGCCTGCGTGACTATCCGGATATTACCCACACAGTCCGGAGCCAGTACGAGGCCCCATTTTGGGACCCGGCCTTTGCGTTCACCCTGGGTCGCGAGTCCCCGAACCCGCGCCCGGGTTTCTTCAAACTTCTGCAAAACTTTCTCGGCCCATATACCACCGGTTTCATTTCCTACTCGGACGGCGTGCACGATGACGTAAACAAAACGATCTGGAGCCAATTGGCATGGAATCCCGAAGCCCGACCGCGGGAGATCCTCGTCGAATATGCACGGTTCTTTTTTGGTTCCGAGCTCGCTGAATCTGCGGCTGATGGCATCCTCGCGTTCGAGAAAAACTGGGAAGGCCAACTGGCGGGAAACGGAGGGGTGGACGCCACTTTCGCGTTCTGGCACCAACTCGAACGTCAGGCGCCTCAATTGCGGCAGAACTGGCGCTGGCAACTTTGCATGCTCCGCGCTTATTATGATGTTTATACCCGGCATCGGTTGCTCTACGAGACGGAACTGGAACGCGAAGCGAACGAGGCCCTTGCCGGCGCCCCGGTTAATGGCGCTGAGGACTCGATGGACAAAGCCCGAGCGATTTTACAACGCACAGCTTCCCAGCCGATTAGACCAGAATGGCCCACACGAATCAGCCAACTGTGCGCCGATCTGTTCAAATCGGTAAAACTCCAGACCAGCGTTCCGCTTTATAAAGCCGCCGGCTACGAGCGCGGCGCAATTCTCGATTTTGTGGACCACCCACTCAACAACCGTTGGTGGCTCGAAGACGAGTTCGCGCGCATCCGCAAGCTTCCCTCCGAAACCGAGAAGCTCAAAAATCTAGAGTTGCTACGCACATGGGAAAATCCAGGGCCAGGCAGCTTTTACGACGAAGTCGGCAACGTCGCCAAGTCGCCGCACGTAGTCCACGGCGAGGGTCTGAACACCGATCCGTTGATGGAGAAAAATCCAAGCCCCACCTTCTGGTGGTGGGACGAAGGCTCGAGCCGCAAGCGCCTTTCGTGGCAAACCAGCATGGATTGGCCGCTCGGGCTGGCCTATCATCATCTCGACTCTAATGGCTCGTATCGCGTGCGCATGACCGGCTATGGACAGGCGAAGCTGCGGGCAAATGGTCAACCGTTGACTCCGAGCGTGAACGGCAAAGAGATCGGTGAGTTCAAGGAATTCCCCGTGCCCGTGGAACTGCTCAAGGAAGGAAAACTGCTACTGACATTTGACCCACTCCCGGAGGAGGCGCATCTCAACTGGCGGCGACAATCGCGCGTGAGCGAGGTGTGGCTGCTCAAGAACTGAAGTCATTCATACCTCAAGGCCTGGATCGGGTCGAGTCGCCCGGCTTTGAAGGCGGGGAAAAGCCACGCGGGGACACCAACGGCGGCGCTAAACGCGCGGCGATGTCCATGGCGATGGAGCTCCGTTTGCTCGCAGGCTGAGAAGATTCTGAACTCGATTGGTGCTCGCGAAGCGTTTGGAGTGCTCGGAGCTTGCTCCAGCTTTAAGGCGGATGTGTTCTGTGCAAAAGCGCCAGCAAGCTGGCCGCACTCCAAACACTTCGCGAAATTCGGTCGCGGCACTGCAAAGCTCTGGAAGCTGCGACATGCTCAGTGAAAAATACCAATCTGAACGTATCTGTCGGCTTTGCGCGAGCAAGGACCCACTTTACGCAGCAAACCGCCCAAGGTACACAGGAGGGCATGCGGAGCATTGAGTACGCGCTAATCCTTGAGTCGGAGCAGGTAGTTTCCCCTCTCCTTCTCTGGAGGAGAGGGCTTGGGAGAGGAGGCCTCTTGTTCCAGTCCAGCCTGTCCGTTACAAGTTGCAAGTCACATCACGCGATTTTTTGAAACCAGCTTCATTCATGGTGATCGCCGGAGAGGCCAGCGGAGATTTGCTGGCGGGAGAACTGATCCAGGCCCTGCGCGAGGAGTTCACTCGCGCTGAGGTGACTCCGACCTGGGATTATCAGCCGCTCCAGGCCAGTCTCGAGCCGCGCTTTTTTGGCGCCGGCGGTCCACGTATGGCGGCGGCAGGTGTCCGCCTGGCATTCGATATGACGGAGCATACCGTTATCGGATTGGCAGACGTGGTGAAAAGTTATTTCAAATTTCGCCGCCTGTTTCACCAGCTTTTCCGCCTTGCGGTGGAATCCGAACCGGATGCCATCATTTGCGTCGATTTCTCCGGGTTTAATCGCCGGTTTGCGCGTGCCATCAAACAATATGTACGCGCGCGACTCGACTGGTTCCACGACTGGGACCCAAAAATTGTGCAGTACGTCTCGCCCCAGGTCTGGGCCTCAAGGGAAGGCCGGGCCTACCAAATGGCCCGGGATTATGATCTCTTGTTGAGCATTCTGCCGTTCGAGAAAGAGTGGTACGCCAAGCGCGTGCCGCAGATTCGGGTCGAATTTGTCGGACATCCAATCATTGACCGACATCCGGATGCTAGGCAGGTGGCGACGCTACGCCTTGGCTCCCACGATTCGTCGTCGCCAATGGTCTTGTTGCTGCCAGGCAGCCGCGTGAAGGAGATAAGGCGCCACCTGCCGATGTTGTTGGGTGCCTGGGACCGGATGCGAGCCGCGATTCCGGCGCTGAAGGCGCGAATGGTTTTTCCCTACGATACTTTGGTCGCGCATGCGAAAGCGATCGGACTGCCCTCCAATTTGGAAGTGGAGATCGGCGGGTTGTCCCAAGCGCTGGCCAATGCGGATCTGGCCATCGCCTCAACTGGGACGGTGACATTGGAGTGCGCATGCTTCGGGGTCCCGACGGTAGCCATTTATAGAGCCGGTTGGGCCGATTATCAAATCGCCCGGCGCATTAGCCATGTACAGTATTTGGCGATGCCTAATTTGCTGGGGCGGGAAGAAGTTTTTCCGGAGTTCATCCAAGACTCTGCAACTGCCGAAAACATTGCACGCGCCGGCGTCGAGTTGCTGCGTGATGAAAAGCGCCGGGCTGACATGAAAACGAAACTGGCCACCATCGTGGCCCAGTTAGGACAGCCCGGTGCGAGCCGGCGCGCCGCGCAAGCGATCTTGCGAATACTTAAGCCTCAACCGGCTACGGCTGGCGTTAAAGAAATCTCTAGAGAAAGTGAACTATGAAGCGACGGCTGATCTTTGGCGGTCTGTGTTCCTTGTGCCTGGTGGGCGCATACGCGGCTGGCCAACCGCGCCGGCCTCCCAACATCATCTTTATTTTGATCGATGACATGGGCTGGGCGGACGGCGGTTGCTTTGGCAGCAAGTTCTACCGCACGCCCAACATCGACCACCTGGCGGCTGAGGGCATGCGTTTCACGCAGGCTTATGCGTCGTGTGCCGTCTGTTCACCCACTCGCTCGGCGATTATGACCGGCAAATACCCTGCCCGGCTGCATCTCACTGACTGGATTCCGGGTGAGCCGACGCCTCCCAACAGCCGGTTCCGGCTGCCGCCATGGCAAAAGCAGCTTCCGCTCGAGGAAGTCACGCTGGCCGAAGCGCTCAAGCCATTGGGCTATGTCAGCGCCTGCATCGGCAAGTGGCACCTGGGCGGCACGAATTTCTATCCGGAACATCAGGGTTTCGACGTGAACATTGCGGGTAGTGACATTGGTAGTCCTGCCTCCTATTTCTGGCCGTATGGGCCCACGGGAAATTCGCATCGAGTGAAGGGTCTGGCCGAGAGCGGAGGTCACGAGGGCGAGTATCTAACCGACCGTCTCACTGCCGAGTCCCTGAGGTTTATCGAATCGAACCAGCGCCAACCGTTCTTCCTCTATTTGGCCCATTACGCCGTCCATGCCCCGCTGATGGGGAAAGAGGCGTTGGTTGAGGAATACGCGCATCGCCCCGGCGCCAATGGTCAGAGCAATACAGTGTACGCCGCCATGGTCCAGAGCGTTGATGAGAGTGTCGGCCGTATTTTGAGGAAGCTGGAGGAATTGCGCCTTGCCGATCATACTATCGTTGTCTTCACTTCGGACAACGGCGGCGCGGTGCATTTCGGCAAACCACCGGCCACGTGCAACGCCCTGCTGCGCATGGGGAAAGGGTACGCCTATGAAGGCGGCTTGCGGGTTCCGCTGCTGGTCAAGGTCCCCGGCCTGACGCGGGCCGGAAGCATCAGCGATGTGCCGGTCATCAGCCAAGATTTCTTCCCGACGCTCCTGGAGTTGGTTGGCGCGGAGAAAACCGCGAGCCGAACAGCGCAGGACGGAGTCAGTCTCGTGCCTCTGCTGCAAGGCAAGTCAAAGCTGGGACGCAGCGAACTCTTCTGGCACTACCCGCATTATTGGAACGGCAAGGGCGCCGTGCCGGTCACGCCTTATAGTGTCGTGCGAATGAGCGACTGGAAATTGATTCGGTTCTACGAGAATGACAGAGAGGAGCTTTACAACCTGCATGACGACCCGAGCGAGCAACACGATCTGGCCGCGGCACAACCGCAGAAGGCACGCCGGTTATCGAACCGGCTCTCTGCCTGGCTTAAGGAGGTCGGCGCCCAGATGCCTGTGCCGCGTTGAGCTTCGGACTCGCAGTTAACTCAATTAACCCTTTCAACGACTACCTTGCTTGCCAACCGCTTCACATCCTTGAGGCTCACCTCTCCCGCCAAGGTCGTCAGCGCATTGGCCGCGCCCGCTGCACTCGCCCAACGGCACGCTTCGCCTAGGTCCTCCTCGCGCAACAACCGCCAGGTCAGCGCTGCAGCAAATGAATCGCCTGAACCAATCGGGTTCATCGCCGCGACTCGCGGGGCACGAATGCGCCAAAAACTCTGACCATCAAATGCCAACGTTGGCTCCGCCCCAGCCGTGACGACCAGTCGCTGCGCACCGCGCTCGTGCAGCTCGCGCATCGCCGACATTCGCGCGCGCTCGTGCGGCAGAGACCTGCCCACCGTCGCCGCCAACTCCAGGCGATTCGGCTTCACCACGCCCGGCTGCGCTTCGAGCGCTTCGAGCAGCGCTGCCCCTTGCGCATCTACGACCGACACGGCGCCCACAGCCTTCGCCAGGCGGGTGCAATGAAAATAGAAATCCGCCGGACCGCCCGGCGTGAGCGTCCCGGACATAACCACGGCCCGACAGCCCTTGATACGCCTTCGCAGAGTCGCCAGCAATACGTCATAGTCCGCGGCAGCCACCGGCGGACTCTCTTCGACCAACTCAGTAATCGCACCGGCGGACTCATCAATCACGGTCACACACTGTCGGGTACGCGCTGCGACCTCCACAAATGCATGTTCGATTCCTCTGTCGTCCAGGACGGCCCTAAGATAGCGCCCACGCTCGCCCCCCAAAAATCCGAGCGCGAGAGGTTTTGCGCCGAGCGCTTTCAGCACTTTCGCCACATTCACCGACTTGCCGGCAGCTCCATCCAGGGTCGTTAGCGCTCGGTTCACGGCATCCAACTTCAGCTCGCGAAAAATCATCACCCGCTGCACCGCAGGCGTGCAGCCGACACACAAGATTCCAGATGAAGCGTTCGGTTTCTTCACATTTTTCATCTCTATTCTACCCATAGCCATTATCCTTGGAACCAGCAAAAATGGACGTCGTTGAAACGCAATTGCCGGCCCTGAATCTCCTGTCGGGCCGACGCCTGTTGGTCATTGGGCACCGCGGCTATTGCCATCTGGCGCCGGAAAACACGCTGCCCTCATTCGAGTTAGCGCTGGCCGCCGGCGCGGACTTGATTGAGTTGGACTGCCGCCCCAGCCGCGATGGCATCCTTGTGGTTATCCACGATCGTGAGCTGGACCGCACCACCGACTCCCGCCGACGCTGGAAACAGCGCCACGTACCTGTTCAGTCACGGCCGGCCACGGAGCTTCAAAGCCTCGATGCCGGGAGCTGGTTCGATCAAAAGTTTGCGGGCACCAAAATCCCGCTCCTGTCCGAGGCGCTCGAGACAATTCAGGCCAAGAGCATTACGCTGATTGAGCGCAAAGCCGGCAGCCCGGCCGATCTCAGCAGACTGCTGCGCGAAAAGCACCTTATCAATCACGTGGTTGTTCAGTCATTTGACTGGGAGTTCCTACGCCAGTTCCACGAGTTGGAGCCCGACCAGGTGCTCGGCGCGCTCGGACCGCCCACGCGCTTCGCTGACGGCAAAAAACCGCCGCGCATTTCCAAAAAGCTCGACACCCGTTGGCTTGATGAATTGGCGAAAACAGGAGCGCGCATCGTTGTCTGGAATCGGCGGGTCTCGAAGCGGGCGGTTCAGGCCGCTCAGCAACGAGGACTAAGAGTTTGGATTTATACGATCAACGACTCCCGCCTCGCCCGCGACCTGCTCGCACTCGGCGTAAATGGCATCATTACTAACAAGATTGCTTTGATGCAGCGCATGCTACTTGTTTGAGGAATAAATAGAATCAATTCTTTGAGTTAAGAACGATAGGCAATGAACGACAAACAAATTAGAGTGGCAGTGCTTCAGAAATTATTTCGCCATTACTCGGCGACGCCAAATACTCTAATCTTAGTTCTCCGCGATGCAGTAGAGGTGCCCGTCGGTGCGGAG